>ERZ1106929.7-NODE-7-length-209803-cov-12.127172_pt1 | contig 209803 bp, 236 predicted proteins | sample MGYA00403662_ERZ1106929 | MGnify/ENA primary metagenome ERZ1106929 (study PRJEB35170, sample SAMEA104062442) | human gut metagenome | biome: human gut; feature: human-associated habitat; material: faeces | place: Denmark | collected 2013-02-20 ... | reverse complement strand
ATAGGTAACAAAAAATGCCGTATTTATGCGGCTTGTGGCGTTTCGCAAACGCCTAAATTCGTATGTATTTTGAGAGGAATACATACTGTGACTGATAAAAAATATAATGGGAGAAGTTTATGGCGACATTACAGCAATTAGATATGAATATTTTACTGTGGATCCAGGAACATTTAAGGGTGGATGCCCTGACTCCGTTCTGGAGAGCAGTCACCTTCCTCGGAAACGGAGGATGGTTCTGGATCGTATTATGTGTGCTTCTGATCTGTTTCGGGAAAACACGCAAAACAGGAGTGACAGCGGCACTCTCGCTGCTGTCAGGGTTTCTGATCACAAATCTGCTGATAAAAAATGCAGTAGCCCGTCCAAGACCTTTTGATACTTATACACAGATCATTCCGCTGATCACCAGACCGAAAGACTATTCATTTCCATCTGGCCATACCTGTGCTTCCTTTGCCGTTGCACTGGTCTGTCTGCGGATGCTGCCCGGGAAATGGGGAATTTTGCCTGTTGTTCTGGCCGGAATGATTGCTTTTTCCAGACTCTATCTGGGCGTACATTATCCGGGGGATGTTCTGGCAGGATTTCTGGTGGCACTGCTCACAAGTACAGTGGCATGCAGGCTGATGCGGAGAACATTTTCACCTCAGAAAAGCTGACCGATTCAGAAGAAAACTTCCGGGGGGAAATACAAAAAAATATGCAAAAATCAGCAGAAAAATATTCGAATGTAAAGTGTAAAGGATAATCTTGTAATGAACAAAAATGAAATCTATATAAAGAGCGGAACCAATTACAAAGAAATGACAAAGGAACTGCTGGCACAGTGCGGCCTGGCGTCTGTAATTTCAGATAAAAAGATGCAGATTGGTATCAAGCCTAATCTTGTATCACCTTCCGAGGCTTCATGGGGAGCTACCACACATCCGGAAATTGTGGCGGGAATTATTGAGTATCTGCAGGAAAACGGATATGGAAATATTGCCATTCTGGAAGGCTCCTGGGTGGGAGATAAGACCACAGAAGCATACGAAGTGTGCGGATATCGGGAACTAACGGAAAAATATCAGGTGCCTTTTTGGGATATGCAGAAAGACAAGGGGATTGAAAGAGATTGCAGGGGGATGAAACTGAATGTCTGTGAACGTGCGGCAAATATCGATTTTCTGATTAATGTTCCGGTATTGAAAGGCCATTGTCAGACAAAGATCACATGTGCATTGAAAAATATGAAAGGATTGATCCCCAATACAGAGAAGCGTCATTTTCATGCGATGGGACTGCATGAACCGATTGCACATCTGAATGCGGGGCTCCATCAGGATTTTGTCGTGGTTGATAACATTTGCGGAGATCTGGATTTCGAGGATGGCGGAAATCCGGTAGTGATGAACCGTATCTGGGCGGGGACGGATCCGGTACTGATCGATTCTTATGTATGTCAGATCATGCATTATACAACGAAAGATGTACCGTATATTGAACTGGCAGAGAAGCTTGGGGTTGGAAGTACTGATCTGAAAAATTCCCACATCGTATACTGTGAGGAAAATGCCCGCAAAGAACTTCCGAAATCAAGAAAAGTGGTAGAACTTCAGGATGCAGTAGAAGAAGTAGAATCCTGCAGTGCCTGCTATGGTTATCTCATCCCGGCTCTGGAAATGCTTAAAAATGACGGCCTTTTCGAGAAACTGGACACGAAAATCTGCATCGGCCAGGGATACCGCGGAAAAACAGGAAAACTGGGTGTAGGTGCATGCACCTGTAAATTTGAACATAACGTAAAGGGATGTCCTCCAACAGAGAATCAGATTTATGATTTCCTGAAGCAGTATATTCTGGGAGAAAATAAATAATATGATATCAGGGTCCTGGTACATCGTTTTCGAAATAACTATACCACTCACTTGTCTGCGAATCCGATTGCACAGGTCTAAAAGCCTCAGCGTAGCCCGCTACGCCTGCGTTTTTATACCAGCACACTCGAATCCGCATCCTACGCGATTGGTATAGTTATTTACGAAACGATGTACTAGGTTCAAAAAGTCGTTCGTGCCTGCATGATAAGACTTTTGAATCTGGAACCCTGTTTGATTTTACAATGCCATCTTTATCATCTGTATAATTTTATCCTGCTCAAATTTACTGCTGTCAAATGCCAGATGATACTGGGAAATATCTTTCCATTTCTTATCTGTAAAGTACTCATAATAAGTACGCCGTTCTTTATCCACTTTCTTAACCAGCTTCTGTGCACTTTTTTCTTCCCGTCCCGTACGCTCGATGACAGTCTGTACACGATACTCAAATGGCGCATGAATAAATACGCTCAGGCATTTATTGTCGAGGATGTGATTGGCGCATCGGCCAACGATCACACAATCTTCTTTCTCAGCAGCATCCAGAATAATCTTTCGCTGAAGGTCAAAGAGCACATCATTCATGGGAACAAAGTGAAAATCGCTGTCCATCTGAAGTTCATGGTCAATGGGGAAACGCCACTGGCTGCCACGTTTCTCATCAACCTTGGCAAGCAGATCAAAAGGAATATTCTCTTTGTGAGCTGCAATATCGATCAGCTCTTTGTCATAAAAAGCAAATCCAAGCTCTTCTGCCAGAGCCTTACCGATCAGGCGGCCATTACTGCCGAGCATCCTGTTTATTGTAATCACGCGTTTACTCATAATCAAACCCTCCTTTATGACATCTCTGTTATTGAACGATATAGATTCAGGCGGATATTCGCAAATTGTACCTGTTATCTGCAATTAACAGTGATAAGTCTTTTATTTGTGAACATTATAACATTGATACTTGAAAAAATCCAGTAAAATATATAAAAAACCAAATATATTACGAAAATATTTAGGTACAGTGCACAAAAACGATTCGCAATGAAACAAATGATGCAGTTAATCCGATAATATTTTGAAAAGTGTTTTTTTGGATAGTTTTATCAATAGACACTTTTGGCTGTCATATGCTAGAATTAGAGTAATATTTACAGCAAGCAGCAAAGCGGATGATATTGTCCGCCTGACCAGGATTACTGCCGAGACATACAAGCCAAAATTCCATTGCCGCAGGCAATCTGGAATGAATTTTGGCTACGTTACTGAGAACGGAGTGAACAGTAACAAAAATTTATTTATGAAATAGAGGATATTTATAGATTTTTTCTTTAAGCTATGGTATTATATTAAATTGGCTGTCTGACGACAGATCCGAGTCAAAATATTACAAGAGATATGAAAAGTATGTAAGAAAGGGATACGATACATAATGCTGAAAATCAAAAGCTATGTAAAGGTAAACAGTCTGGCGGAAGCTTATGAACTGAACCAGAAGAAAACAGCCCGTATTCTTGGGGGAATGGTCTGGATGAAAATGGGCAACAGAGCAATATCCACAGCGATTGATCTTTCCGGTCTGGGGATGGATGCGATTTCGGAGAATGATGACGAATTTGTCATCGGATGTATGACTCCGCTTCATGACCTGGAGACAAATGAAGCTCTGAATACCTACACACATGGAGCTATGAAAGAAAGCCTTTGCCACATTGTAGGCGTACAGTTCAGAAACTGTGCCACTGTGGGAGGAAGCATTTATGGAAGATATGGTTTCTCAGATGTTCTGACCATGTTCCTGGGAATGGATACATGGGTAGAATTATATGATGCAGGCCGTATTCCACTGACTGAATTTGTAAATATGAAGAAGGACAATGACATCCTTGTAAATATCATCGTGCGAAAAGAGCCACTTCTTACCTGTTACTTAAGTCAGAGAAACATAAAAACAGATTTCCCGGTGCTGACCTGTGCAGCTTCTGTGATCGGAAATGAGGCAAGGACTGTGATAGGTGCCAGACCTGCACGTGCCATGATCGTGGAAGATAAGAAGCAGATCCTGAAGAATTTCCGGAACATGACAAAAAAGCAGAAGGAAGAGGCGATCGAAGCCTTTGCAGAATATGCGGCAGAGAACGTTCCTACTGCAGGCAATATGCGAGGATCAAAGGAATACAGAACCCTTCTTGTAAAAGTATTGACAAGAAGAGCCTGGGAAGCAGTAGGAGGGATGAAAAATGAATATTAATTTCTGGCTTAACGGAGTGAACCGCCACGCAGAGATCTCCCCGGATACACTGCTGATCGATTTCTTAAGAAAACAGGGCTGTTTCAGCGTGAAAAGAGGCTGCGAAACTGCGAACTGTGGTCTTTGCACAGTTCTTATGGACGGTCGTCCGGTGCTTTCCTGCAGTACACTTGCAGCACGCATTGAGGGAAAGAAAATCGTTACATTGGAAGGAATGCAGAGAGAAGCGCAGGAGTTTGGAAGCTTTCTGGCGAATGAAGGTGCGGAACAGTGCGGTTTCTGCAATCCGGGATTTATCATGAATGTATTTGCGATGCTCAACGAGATCAAAGATCCCACAGAGGAGCAGATCAAAGAATATCTTGCGGGAAATCTGTGCAGATGTTCCGGTTTTGTTTCCCAGACAAGGAGTATCCTGAAGTTCCTGAAATATAAGAAAGCACAGGAGGAAGCATAAAGATGAAATATGTAAATCAACCTGTACGTAAAACAGATGCAATGTCACTGGTAACCGGAAAGCCTGTCTATACAGATGATCTGGCACCAAGGGACTGCCTGATCGTGAAGATACTGAGAAGTCCCCACGCCAACGCCTGGGTGGAAGATATTAAAACAGGTACTGCCGAGAAGGTGGCCGGAATTGCATGTATCCTTACCTATAAAGATGTGCCTCAGAAACGTTTTACCCTTGCCGGCCAGACTGCACCGGAGATGAGTCCGGATGACAGACTGATCCTTGACCGTCATGTACGTTTTGTGGGAGATGCAGTTGCCATTGTTGCGGGTGAGACAGAAGAGGCGGTAGATAAAGCATTGAAGAGAATCCGCGTAGATTACCGCGTGGAGACACCGGTTCTGGATATCCACAAGGCAAAAGATAATCCGATCCTGGTCCATCCGGAGGATGACTGGAAGCTGAAAATCCCTCTTGGCGGAGACAACAAAAGAAACTTATGTGCATCCGCAGTGGAAGAACATGGAAATGTAGATGAAGTTCTGGCAAAGTGTAAATATACTGTAGAGCGCACTTATCATACAAGAGCAAACCAGCAGACTATGATGGAGACTTTCCGCACAGCCTGCTATATGGATCATTTCGGCAGACTGATCGTTCTGTCCTCAACACAGATCCCATTCCATGTGCGAAGGATCGTTGGAAGGGCACTGGACATTCCTGCTTCCAAAGTACGTGTGATCAAGCCAAGGATCGGTGGCGGCTTTGGTGCAAAGCAGACCTCTGTCAGTGAGATCTATCCGGCGATCGTGACCTGGAAAACAGGCCGCCCGTCCAAGATGATCTTCTCCAGATATGAGTCCATGATCTGCTCTTCACCGCGCCATGAGATGGAGATCACAGTACGCGCAGGTGCAGATGAAAATGGTATCATCAAGGCAATTGATCTTTATACTTTGTCCAACACTGGGGCATACGGAGAACACAGTTCTACAACAGTAGGACTCAGCGGTCATAAATCAATCGCTCTTTACAGACATACAGAGGCCCACAGGTTTGCTTTTGATGTTGTCTATACAAATGTGCAGGCTGCAGGTGCCTATCGTGGTTATGGTGCAACCCAGGGTATTTTTGCAGTGGAATCTGCAGTAAATGAGCTGGCACATAAGATGGGAATGGATCCTGTTAAGGTAAAAGAAATGAATATGCCTGTAGAGGGCGGTCCTCTTCCGGGATATCCGGATGTTCCTTATGCACAGAGCTGTTCCATGGACCGCTGTATGGCGCGCGCCAAAGAGATGATGGACTGGGATTCCAAATATCCATGCAGGGATATGGGAAATGGCAAGGTCCGCGGAGTCGGTGTTGCCATGGCTATGCAGGGTTCCTCTATCGCAGGAGTTGACGTAGGCGGCGCAGATATTAAGCTGAATGAAGATGGTTCTTATACACTGGCACTTGGATGTACGGATATGGGAACCGGCTGTGATACCGTTATGGCACAGATCGCGGCTGACTGTCTGAATACACCTATGGACAACATAGTAGTATTCAGCGTGGATACGGATATCTCTCCTTATGATTCCGGCTCCTATGCTTCCGCTACAACCTATACCACCGGTGTAGCGGTTATGAAGGCCTGTGAGGAGCTGAAGAAAAAAATCTGTAAGCTTGGCGCAGAGATGATGGAAGTAGATGAGAGAAAAGTTGATTTTGACGGTTCCTGTGTATTCTATGATGAGACACTTGAGATAAGTGATGGGGCAGACGGAAATGCAGCAGGTCATATGACAGATGCAGAAGAGGGCTATAGTGTTGATATGGATGCCATCAGTTCTGAAAATGCCCAGAAGAAAGTTTCATTGGAAGATATTGCATTAAAGAGCACTTTCTTTAACAATATCGAGCTTCAGGTTGTGAAACAGCATTCTTCACCGATCTCGCCGCCGCCGTTTATGGTAGGTATGGCAGAAGTAGAGGTGGATACAGAGACAGGCAGTGTGGATGTTCTGGATTATGTGGCGGTTGTTGACTGCGGTACACCGATCAATCCGAATCTTGCACGTGTACAGACGGAGGGCGGTATTGCACAGGGAATTGGCATGGCTCTCTGGGAAGATGTACAATATACAGATAAAGGTAAGATCCGCAACAACTCTTTTATGCAGTATAAGATCCCAACCAGACAGGATATCGGAAATATCCGCGTGGATTTCGAGTGCAGTTACGAAAAGAGCGGTCCTTTTGGTGCAAAATCCATCGGTGAGCTTGTAATTGATACTCCATGTCCGGCACTGGCTGAGGCAATTTATAATGCAACAGGTGTGCGTCTGACAGAGCTTCCGATGACTCCTGAGAAGATTGCCATGGAGATTTTGAAAAACCGCGAATCCATCCGGTCAGGGACAAAGGTGGAAGAATGAGAGAATTATGCCTTGCCTGTGCAGGTTTTGCCCTGGAGTTTATAGTTTTTTATGCAGCAGGCATTGTTCTGGTCCGGATATTGAAAGTAAAAGGGGATTGTTCCCTGACTTTCATACTGGGATATCTGGTTTACTTTGCAGTGTTTGAACTGGTGATCGTACCGATGACACTGAAATGGGTATCCCTGACAGCTGCGGCTTATATATGGGCAGGAATCATGGCTCTGGTTATTTGCGCAGCTGTGATCTGCACAATAAAAAAACAACGGAGAATACGTGCCGGACAAACGGAAACATGTAGTGGGATTTTTGGAAGCATTTCTGAAATATGGAAAAATCACTCTGTGATGATTATCCTTGCAGGTGCCGTAGTATTGCTGCAGTGTCTGATTGTGATCTTTTACGAGGATACAACAGTAGATGCGGCGTATTATGTAGGTACAGTGAGTACTTCTGTATACACAGATACTCTTGGCAGATATAATCCCTTTAACGGAGCGATCCAGAAGGCATTTCAGGCCAGATATGTTTTTTCCGCATATCCGATGCATAATGCAGTGTGGTGCAGACTTCTGGGAATCCATCCCATTGTGCAGGCAAAGCAGGTAATGTCATGTATGAATGTAGTGACTGCCAATCTGATCATTTATCAGATCGGTAAGAGACTGTTTGACGGAAACAGGAAGAAAGCAGATCTGATGCTTGTCTTTGTCTGTGTTTTACAGCTGTTTTGCGGTACGATTTATTCCTCCGGAACTTTTTTCTTTACCAGAAGCTACGAGGGAAAAGCCATCCTTGCCAACATTGCCATCCCTGCAGTTCTCATGTGTGCCGTCTGGTATCTGCAGGAGAAAAACAGCAGGAATGTCTGGATCATATTGTTTGTCACAGCGGTCAGTGCGCTGACATTTTCCGGTTCTGCTATCATCTTTCCTATCGTGATCGCAGCGGGAATGGCTCCGGCGGCAGTTATGAATAAGAGATTTTCGGGGCTGGTATATTGTGCAGTGTGTATGCTTCCGTCGGCATTATATGCAGCTGTATTTTTTGCATGCAGAATCGGTCTGCTGACGCTGGCTGCATCATAATACAGAAAGGAGAAAAAAATGGCAGGTGTAACAATTCAGGAACTGGGACTGCGCTTTGTTGATGCATGTATGAGGCTGTACTGGGGTTCCTGCTGGTATCCTCTTCTGTTTGCTGTAGGACTGATCTGCACACTGGTCCTGGGGAGAAAAAGAAAGTCCGGGATATTTGTCGGCTATACAGTATTTCTGCTGCTGACAGTATATAATCCGCTGGTTGTAAAATATCTTATCGCAAAGGTGAAGTTTGAGAATGAATATTACCGGTTTATCTGGATTCTTCCTGTGATCCCGGCGGTTGCCTACTATGGAGTCAGACTTGTGACCGCTTTTAGAAAGACCTGGATAAAAGTTCTTATGGCTGCAGCTGTGCTGACAGGTTTTGTGATCCTGGGAAATCCGCTGGACGGGGTAGTGACCAATTTTGCAATGGCAGAGAATATTTATAAGGTGCCCAATGATCTGCGCGCAGTCTGCGACGTGATCCACCAGAACCAGGAGAATGATTTTCCAAGGGTTGTTTTTGACGGCAGTCTTAACAGCATTGTGCGACAGTATGATGCGGGGATCGCCACTGTAATAAGCAGAAATGCAAGTATCTACAGATCAGGCAGTACAGTGGCGGGAAACTATGATGAGAACAGCAGTTTCTATAAAAGACAGAAAGCATTGCTGGATGTGATCGATTATCATATCTATGAAGATAAAGAAGGGTTTCAGGCTGCGTTGAAGAAATCAAAGACAGATTTCGTAGTAACACAGATCGGGCTGGTTGACCATGATTTTCTGACAGAGTGTGGTTGTGAACTGATCGCACAGACGGAATCCTGCTACATTTACAGATTTGATTATAGCAAGCCTCGTAAATAATGCATATTGAATAATGCATATTGATCCGGCTCATCAGAGCGTGAAATTCTGCCAAGCTGTTTCAAATGCATTAATTAAGAGGCGTGCTATGATCGAAATATCATATATCTTACAAGAGAAGGAGAAAAGAAATGAAAAGTAACATAAAAAGACTTTCACTCTGCCTTTCAGCACTGATGTTGCTGATACTGGCAAGTCCGCTGACTGTACTTGCAGCAGAGGAAGAGGTGGCTGCATCTGCGAAATTTTACGGCACATTCTGGTCGTTGGTTCCGCCGCTTGTTGCCATTGCACTGGCACTGATCACCAAAGAAGTATACAGTTCACTGTTTGTAGGAATACTGGTTGGTGCACTGTTTTACTCTAATTTTAATTTCGAAGGAACAATCCTTCATATTTTTGAAGGCGGAATGATTAGCGTTCTGACAGATTCTTATAATATGGGTATCCTGATCTTCCTTGTTATTCTGGGAACCATGGTATGCCTGATGAACAGGGCAGGCGGTTCCGCAGCATTCGGACGCTGGGCCGGTAAGAGGATTAAAAGCAGAGTTGGTGCGGAACTCTCAACCATCATTCTTGGTGTACTGATCTTTATTGACGATTATTTTAACTGTCTGACAGTAGGAAGCGTTATGCGTCCTGTGACAGATAAGCACAATGTGTCCCGCGCAAAGCTGGCGTACCTGATCGATGCCACAGCAGCACCGGTATGTATCATTGCACCGATTTCTTCATGGGCTGCGGCAGTCAGCGGATTTGTAGAAGGAGAGGATGGAATTACCCTGTTTGTACATGCAATTCCCTATAACTTCTACGCACTGCTTACGATCTTCATGATGGTGGCAATGGTTCTTATGAAAGTAGAATTCGGAACAATGGGTGTTCATGAGACAAATGCTTTAAAAGGTGATATCTACACAACACCTGCACGTCCTTATGCAAACGCGGCTGAAGATGAGAAAAGTAATCCGCGTGGCAAGGTGATCGATCTTCTGATCCCGATTGTAAGCCTTGTAATATGCTGCGTAATCGGTATGATCTATACAGGTGGTTTCTTTAGCGGAACTGATTTTGTAACTGCATTTTCACAGAGTGATGCATCTGTGGGACTGGTGCTTGGAAGCTTCTTCGGACTGGTTATCACGATTGTTTTATATCTGATACGTCGTGTTATGAATTTCAGAGACTGTATGGCGTGTATTCCGGACGGATTCAAGGCAATGGTACCTGCGATCCTGATCCTTACTTTTGCCTGGACATTGAAGGCCATGACAGACAGCCTTGGTGCATCTGTATTTGTATCTGCAATTGTTAAAAGCTCTGCAGGCGGGCTGATGAATTTCCTTCCTGCAATTATCTTTGTGATCGGGGCTGTTATCGCATTTGCGACAGGTACTTCATGGGGAACCTTTGGTATCCTGATCCCGATTGTTGTTAATGTATTCTCAGGAACAAATCATGAACTGATGATCATCTCTATTTCTGCATGTATGGCAGGTGCTGTATGTGGAGATCACTGTTCACCGATTTCCGATACAACCATCATGGCATCAGCAGGTGCGCAGTGTGAACATGTAAATCATGTCAGCACACAGCTTCCCTATGCAATGGTTGCAGCAGCAGTATCTTTCCTGACTTATATTATCGCAGGATTTGTACAGACAGCATGGATCGCACTTCCGGCAGGAATCATTCTTATGGCGATCACCCTGGTGATCATCCGATTAAAATTCGACGATCTGAAAATGTAAATAAAACCGGGCAGTCAGCACAATGCATGACTGCCCATAATTTTTGACTTGTAACAAAATAATGCATCTTTTGTAACAAAATAAAAAACTTTACTTTTTTCGGTAATTATGATAATATAGACCTTGTATTAAATAAATTATATAAATCCTTTGAAAATCAGATTTTCAAGATACGCGCCTGTAGCTCAGTGGATAGAGCAGTGGTTTCCGGTACCCATGAAAAACCGACTTAGAGCCTTATAAAACAAGCACTTCTTAAAAACTTCACCCTTATTTCACCCTTATTAAATCGAAAAGAGGTAGTTAAAAAATGGCAAGAGTAAGAAAAGTAGAGCTTACATCAGAAGAAATTAAGGCACAAATTACATCTATAGAAGAACAAATTACTAAGCTTACAGAAGATATCAAAGGCTTGAGAGTGCAGAAAAAGAATCTTTCTAAAGATCTTGTTGCAGCAGAGAAGAAAGAAGCAGCCGTAAAAGAAGAACAGTCTATGAAAGATCTTGCCAAATTACTTCGAGAAAAAGGACTTTCTGTAGAAGACGTTCGGAATATGCTTGATAAAGAATCAAAGTAAAAAAATGGGTAGCCAAGTATAATGCTTGACTACCCATAAAATTTTATGCGGTCATTTCATAATATTTTTCTTTAATATCTTCATTAATAAAATTTAGATTATCTGATGATATATCAGATGCAAATTTCCAATAATATCCACGTTTGGTTAATCTATCTTTGTTTGAACTGTTTGTAATTGTTGATCGGCTTTCTGATGTTTCATTAGTTGCCATATTCATGTTATTAAATATATTTATAATTTGCTTATTATTGTTAAGTTGAATAATAGGTTTCCCACGTTGTAATAGTGGTGGTAATTTATCATAATATGTATCGCACCATCTATATCCATGTGAAGAATTTTTCCGAATATCAGCATAACAATTAGACACATCCAAATATGAACGATTAATTGGTATATTTAATTTTCTAACTGCATCAGAAATACTTTCATACTGATTAATAAATTGACCATCTAATGTATATACATAAATTGTTTTCTTATTAGTGCTATTATGAATATCTTTTATAATTCTGTCGTCGTTTTTATACTTCCATTGGAACCCAACAGCGGTAGGAGCCAGCTGCCTGCATGCATTTGATATACAATAAGTTTTATAATAATCAGATGCTTCTTTCAGGCTATCCCACTCTTTGATAAAGTTACCATATAAATCATATTGTAAGATAGGAGTACGACAATCATAAGGTATATATGGTTCTATTTTTGGTATAGGATCTTCTTCATATTCTCTCCACATAAATCCCTTCCATGTACGGCCTTCTTGAGATAGTGCCCAACGTATTCCACTACTTCCTTTATTTTGATTTATCTCTAATGCAGCGTTTCCTATGCTAGGATATGATTTAATAAAATTTCCGTTTAGATCATATTGGGCAATTTTTACACAGTGACCACCAACAAACATGCCACCAGAAGCAATATTATATCCATATTCTGGTTGATTAGATTTCAAATATAAAATAATTTCTTTTTCTAATTCTTCAGCTTCAGTTTGGCTTAAGTTTGAGGCAATAATTTTATGTTCGATGTTGTTCCAGCCATATTTTTCAATTGCTCTATAAAACATTTGTGTCTTATATCCAAGCCCGTTCATCCATCGTATTTTAGGATGTCTCGAAGTAATTCCTACATAATATTTATCATGTCCATATGAATTTATTTCTTTTGGGATAATATGTATATATAAGTAAAATTTCAGTGAATCAGTAATCGTATTTTTACAATAATCATAAATTTTTTGATTTATTTCAGGTGATAAGAATTTATTTTCCATGTAACATTCCCCATAAAAAATAATCCCTACATAAATGCAAGGATTATTTTTTAAAACCATTGTCCATTAAATCTTGATAGTTTTTTAATACGAATTCCATGGAAGCAGTAACACGACCATTAGTCATCCCATTCTGTTCAAGAATTTTTTCATATTTATCATACAAATCAATAATATGTTCGTATTGTTCTTTGTTATAATCTCTGCCGTTCATGACAGCATTAGAGAAATCTAAAATAGTTGTTCTTATATCATCAATTTCTTTATTGATGAGAAGCGTCTTCAGTTCATTAATGCCATCTTGTAATACTTTCTGATTATCTTCGAGTTTATCTCTGATATTAATGGACTGGTCATGATAATTATGTTGAGACTGCTCAAAATCAGCAATTTTCTGTTCCATATCAGACAACTTCTTCTCTAAAGCTTTCTTCTGTAGAGATGCTTTTGTTTCGAGACCAAGAACATCAAGAAGTTTCTCCCATCCAGCTTTTAAAGCTATAACAAGCATTGCACAAAGAAGTAAAGATATGATCACATTGATCTCACCAAACTCATGGATTTTCTGTATCTGTTCAATACCCATGACGTACCTCCTTATGCCTTAATGATATATTTGGCTGATACATAGCCAACATATTCTTTTTTAGTGATTGATACTTTGTACCATCTGTCACCTTTAGTATCTTTTGTAACTCCGAGGACATTAATAAGATTGTCTTTATTTAACATCGGATACTCTGGAAGTAACGGATGTTCAGTACCGGGTTTTTTGCGAACATTCAATTTACTTGCAGTTACTTTTCCTACAAATGGATATTTTTTTGTAGTTGTTGCAACAGGATTTTTAATGTTAGATTTTTCTACATACCCTATATATTTTGCAGCGATACGAACCTGATATCTTGTACCAGATTCACCGATGATATCCACAAGATTACCTGCATTAAGTTTAGGATATGTACTTAGCTTAGAAGCTCCTGTAGCGCCTGAGAATACATCTGTTCCATTAGCTGTACAAGAACCTACCCATGCAGTATAAGATGGCTGTACAGGTGCAGGAGATGATGTAGAAGAGGTGTTAGAAGTTAAGATGGATGTAACAATAGAATAGTCTGGACGACAAAACTTTGTTCCAGGGAGATTTGAATTATAATAACTCTTAGCATAAACTCCACCACCATTTGGAACAATAGAAGAGCCTCCTGAAGTGTTACCTTCAATAGTATAAAATTTATCTCCTTCGACTTTTGTTACTAATCCAGTATGAGCAAATGTGCCATGACGATAGAAGATCACAATGTCTCCTCGCTGTGGATTTGCATACTTTGTGAAGAGATTTCCAAGAGTAGGACAGTATACATAAGGCCAATGTTTAAGGAGTTTTTTAGCTACATCAAGACCGAATGTTTTCATCATGCACCAACTCACAAACGCTGCACACCAAGCCTGTGCCTGATACTGAGGATATACATCTCTCCAGTATTTAGTGTAGTTATTGTAACCTGCATTTGCAGTTTTATCATCAAGCTGAGAATTAGATTTCTTCTCTAAATATCCAACCTCATTTTCAGCGCAAGCAATAAGAGCATCAATAGCTTTATCTTTATTCATAGTATCACTTCCTTGTGTAGTTGTTGGTTTGAGAGAGTTTGTAGAAGTAGTAGAAGATTTAGAATAGTCTTTATAGAATACACTTCGATCAGTTTTTGTTGGAATTCCAGGAATGGTTGCCTTACTAGAATATTGCCATCCAATAACACCAGTAGAAGCAGGAACTCTTAATCTTTCCTGTAATTCACCGGTATCATTATTAGGATATCGGGCAACCCAGCAATCGTACTTTTTAGCACCTTCTGGCAACTGGTTCTGATACCAAGAATAACCACAATAAATGCCAAATTTATATCCAGCTTTGACAATAATAGCTCTAAAAGCTTCGATCATTTTCATCATTAAACTGTCAGATAAGTTCTCCTGACATTTATCCTCTATATCAAGAAATACTGGATAATCCAGTTTTCTTTTATTCAATGTTTTAATAACTACATTTGCTTCATCTTCAATCTGAGCAATAGTAGTAGCATAGCTGTATTTATAGACTCCAACAGGAATCTTATTCTCAATACAGCCTTTATAATTAGGCTCAAATGTGCTATCAATAATATTTCCTTTTTCGGTAATCCTTAAGACAGCGAAGCCCATTCCATAACTAGCAACAGTTTTCCAGTCGATTTTTCCATTCCATCTGGAAACATCAATTCCTTTAATTTCTGCCATAATATCAAGCCTCCTTTTAGTCAATAAAAAAGAGAGGCTTTTAATCCTCTCTTTCAAGTTCTTTCAACATATTAAGTTCTGATTCAGAAATAATCTCAAGTGCCCATTCATCTGGTACATAGTTTTTCATTCGTTTATTCATATTATTTTTTCTATAATATTTATTCCAGAAATACAGGTTTCCAAGAGCACGAGCTTTATGCATAACACATATATAAGTAGCTTTTGAGTCAGGAGTACCATTCACTTGATAATCATAACCAGAACAATTAGAACATCCTGCAGCTATAGGACAATAGAAACATTCATCTGTACTCTGTGTCCTTCTATCTATTTTTGCCATACAATTAATTCTGCATTTATAACATTCTGTGCATCCTATACCATTATCTACATCACCAATAGAGTACGGTTCTTGCTCTCCATTAAGAGAAGATTCCATATATCTGATACATGGAAATATGCGACCTTGAGGATCGCAAGCAATCATTGAATTACCAACGCCTCCACACCAACTTTGTAAATCATCAGGATCTTTAGGCTGAAAGAAGTCTTCATTATAAAGGGAACAGAAGAAATCACGTTCAAAATCAAAATTCTGTTCCAAGAAATAATCAGATATGCGTTTCATTTGATCGTAAAGAACAGTTGCATGTACAGGTGTCCAACCCTTTTCATATACACAATTGGCATTGATTTCATCATATCCAAGATCGACCATATGCTTAATAGCATCGTATAGAAAGCTGATATTGCCCGGAGCAATTGTGATCTTGCTTCCCATATGATTTCCACGTTTCATCCAATCTGACGCAGCATCGACAGCTATGTCATAACTTGGACCACCATCTGGAAAAACTCGACAGGAATCATGTAATTCTTTATTCCCATCAATAGTAACTGAGAAAGATAATCTATTGGCCCACTTACGAAGAAATGCTTGTACTTTTTCGTCTCTGTATAAAACACCATTTGAACAAATAGAGAACATAGTTTTCATGGCCCAAGGATGATCCAACTCTATGAGTTTATCCATAATATAAGTACAGATTTGATCTATAAGCTCTATCTCAAGAAAGGGTTCTCCTCCAATGAAATCTACAACCAATCCAGGAGATTTCTCTGGATTGATATAAGATTTAAAACCTTTTTCACCTGATACAACTAAATCAAAGAATTTCTTAGCTGTTTCAAACGACATTCGATTTTTTCCTTTGTGTCCTTGGTAACAATATAGACACGCAAGGTTGCAATCATCAGTTACTTGAAAAGTGATACTCTGTGTTAATATTCTTTGTCCGTCATCGGTTTTTACCTTCTTAGATGGATAAAGTCTAGCTATCTGATCCGAATATTGTTCTGTTCTTTTCATGCTATTCCCTCTAATTCTGGAATCTCACAATTACATTTAATAGTAATAGTCATTTCATCAGAATTATTTGGAATAATCCAACTATACTGATGACCTTCGAGGTATTCTGGGATGTATTCCTTTTCCATCTCATTTGCAAGAGCAGCATACTTTCTCTGTAATTCTGCACCACGTTTATTGTAAGACATAAGAGTATCTCCATTGATGAGTTCTAAATCGCTTGGATGTGATTCAATAACTCTCTGTACAATGTCTTTTACGAAGTTTAATTCAAAATTAACTCTTTCAAGCTCTGTAGCTTTTTCTTTATCAACCTTTACGATTATTTTTCTCATATCCTTATATTCCTTTCATTCTTAATTATTTATCAGAAGCTGTTTCCGTTTTTTCTTTAGTTTCTTCTTTAGTTTTTTCTGTTGTTGTTCCAGTGGTCTCAGTAGGAGCTATGGTTTTATCTGTAGCTAATGAGATATTAATAACACTTCTTTCATTGGAGATTTCTTCTGAAATACTCTCAATTTTCATTCCGTCATAGTCTTTCTGAGTATTTCCATATACAATTCTAAAACCGGTTCTATTCTCGTCAGTGATCATGTCTCTGATTGTATTTAAGGATTTATCAGAGTTGAAGATAGAAATAGTAGCCACGATATTTCTATTCATATCATTTCCCAACCCATCTTTATATCCTTCATATGAATATGTATCGTTAGCACGAGTAATAATTAGTTCTTGTCCATCTTTTAAAATAAGTTTCATAACAATTCCTCCTGTAATTTAAACATGGACCAAAGCATTACACTTTGATCCATGATCCGTTTTGTTTTACAAATATTTTTCCTGATTTACGGGTGATTCGACAGAAACCATTTCCGGTATGGCCTGTTTCATTTGTTCCATCAGGTGATTTAAATGATTGATTTCCTGCTATAGTTTGCGCATTGGTAAGGTAGTAAGAAGAATTTACATAATTACCACTTGGATAATTAGCAGCAGTAGCTGAAGTGTAAACATATCCTGAACCTCCGCCATTATAGCCTTGGTAGTTAGTGCTATCACTATAATCAGAACATGCACCACCGCCATACCATCCACCTCCGCCACCGCCGGAACCATAATTATAATTAGTTCCAGAAGTTGTTGCAGAACCACCTTGACCAAACGAACCATTTGTACCTGCAGCAGTTTGTGTAGCTCCATATCCAGAAGCAGAAGAACCACCAGTAGTTCCACCGCCATATTTTGTTGTAAGCGAATTTTCTGATGATGAACCTCCACCTCCACCAGCGACAATAACTCTAGCATAAAGATCATTTTTTTCTATACGAACATCGGTTGCACCGCCGCCGCCTTGTCCATAACTACTATAATTATAAGTTCTTGAACAACCTTTTCCTCCTCCGTTAAATCCACCAGGTGTTTCACCTGTTGAAGTTGTAGCTTCTGGTTGTCCACCAACATAAATATATAAATCCGTAGAATTTTTAGTTAGAGTTATGGTTCCGACAGAATATCCTCCAGCACCACCATAATAACTACTATATGAACCTCCTTGAGCACCCCAGCATTCTATTGTATATTTTCCTCTTGGAAGTGATATAGCTTGAGCTGTTCCTGTATAAGCAAAATCCATTACAGCATTAGCGCCAGCATCATAAATTTTATTGTTCATCTTCATAAATACTGGAGCTGCTTTTTTAATTTCATTATTCATTTTACAATGTAGAGTTTTCTTTTTGATATAACAGGTAATCCTACAATAGCCATTATCAGAATGACCTGTTTCTGTAGATCCGGAAGGAGATTTAAAAGATTCATTGCCAGATAAATTAGAAGCATCAGAAAGATAGTAAGATGAATTTAGAAGACAGCCTTGAGGATAGTTAGAAGCAGAAGAGGAAGTATAAACGTAACCTGATCCACCTCCGCCACCACCATCATCATCTCCAGAACCATCAGGATAAGTACCTTGTCCACCGTACCATCCTCCGCCGCCAGCTCCGCCGTAACCTGAAGCGTAATAACATCCAAAACCACCGAAACCAAAACCAGCAGCACAGTTAGAAGAAGAATTTGTGGTGCCTTGTGAATTAATAGCACTTAAAGATGAATATGAAGCAGTTTGAGATCCACCATATCCATATGAACCACATCCAAAATTACCCCTAGCACCAGATACGCCGCCAGCATATCCGCCACTATATCCAGAACTACCATCAGAACCACCACCACCAGCAACAATTACTCTTGCATATAAAGAAGCACTTCCAATACGAATATCAGTAGCGCCACCACCACCTTTATAATTGTATCTATATCCACCACCATTGAAACCTCCGGGATAGATTGAATTTGATGCTGATGTAACAGAATTTCCAGATCCACCGACATATATGTATATAGTAGTTTTTTGAGTCAATGTTAAAGTTCCTGTAGAATAGCCACCTTTTCCACCATAACTAGAATTAGAACGATAACCACCTTGTGCTCCCCAACATTCAAGAACATATTTTCCAGGTTCAAGGGTTACAGATTGAGCTTTACCTGTATAAGCAAAATTCAATACGCTCTTTTCTGAGTTTCCACCGTACACAGAAGATACAGAACAAATAGCAGTACAATTATTATCACATGAAGCTTCACAAGAAAAGCCGCATGAATTATCACAAGAACCACCACATCCACCTGTACAGGTTCCTTTGCATCCGCCAGTGCAGTCATTGGCGCAAGTGGTAGTGCAAGTAGTATTACAAGTGCCAGAACAACCACCAGAACAGGTAGAATCACAACCATAACAACCAGTATAACAACCGGAATCACAATTTCCTGAGCAATTACTTGAGCAAGATCCACCACAACTGGTGCAATCGTTGGCACAAGAAGCAGTGCAAGTATGCTCGCAATCATAAGCACAAGTAGCAGTACATGCAGCATTGCAATCATTAGAGCACCTTTGAGCACAGGCGCTTGTACAGTCTCCATCACAGTTGTTCCCACAGCCAGTACATCCAGTAACACAAGCACTTGTACAAGCTCCAGTACAGTCATTAGCACATTTGGCAGTACAGTCAGAACAAGTACTTCCTGAACCTCCCTTACAAGTTCCATCACAATATCCAGAACATCCACCAGTACAGTTAGTAGAGCAAGAACCACCACAAGAACCACCACATCCACCAGATGATGAATGAGTGCAGTCAGTAGCACAAGAAGTTCCACATCCATTACTACAAGCCATAAGCCTCACCTTCCTTTCAGTCTTTTATTCATAAGTAATCCAAATATCTCCATTCTTTCCGTCACTAGCTGCAGGTTCCGTTGTTGAAAGATGAATACCTATTTCAGCTAATGACCAGCTTACGTTTCCAGATCCATTTACAGATTTACTTGTATTTCCTACAGTAACGGTTCTTGTTGTTCCCCAATTAGCAGTAGTAATATTAGCTGTACCATCAAAATTCGTACCATTAATAGTTCGTGCGGTTTTTAGTTTTTTAGCAGAGCCGCCACTACCTGTTCCGTGAAATATAATCGGCATAGTTAAGCCCTCCTTTTATAAATCTATGTGTTTCCAACCAGAGTTCGTTTTTACGTATAATCCATATTGTGTTGGGTTCAAATTTGTAATTCTGCAGAATCCATTGCCTGTGTGACCAGTTTCTGCTGATCCTGTAGGAGAAGTAAAAGAAGTGTCTCCTGCGATAGTCTGAGCATTTGTGAGATAATGAGTAGAATTTAGTAGACATCCGTTAGGGTAATTTTTAGCTGTAGAAGAGGTATAAACATATCCTGAGCCTCCTCCACCCCAACGTCCATCAGAGTCAGAATCACTGTCATAGGCTCCGCCGCCACCGTACCAGCCGCCTCCTCCGCCACCACAAGAGTAGCCGGAAGCATTTCCGCCTTGACCAAAAGTAGCCTGAGTGCCTGTACTCCAAGTTATACCACCTGCAGTTTGTGAGGCACTACCGCCAGATCTATTTTGACCAGTAGTATAAGAACCGGTAGTGTTATTATAATAGCCATCTCCACCATATTCTCCACCGCCACAACCACAAGGATTAGCATTGGCACTTGTTACACCAGCTCCGCCGCCACCTCCGGCTACGATAACTCTTGAATATAGAGAATTTTGACCTATACGAACATCTGTAGCTCCTCCACCACCTCTACCAGAAGAAATACCAGTTCCTCCACCATTGAATCCTGCAGCAGTAGAAGAGGAAGATCCAGCTCCGCCAACAGATACATAAACAGTAGTCGTTTTAGTAAGAGTAATTGTGCCTTTGGAGTAACCACCGTATCCGCCTATGTAATAACCACTGTAAGTTCCTCCTTGACCACCCCAGCATTCTATTGTATATGTACCTGGTTTTAGAGTCTTAGATTGTGTAGAACCTGTGTAATTAAAATCCATTATGTCATTATTAGCATGAGTAAGGTATATTACATCTGTTAATTTAGTGATTCTTACGTAGCCATTACCTGAATGGCCTGTTTCTGTACCACCTGTTGGTGAAGAGAATGATTGGTTGCCAGCAATGGTTTGAGCATTAGAAAGATAATAAGCAGAATTTAATAAACATCCAGAAGGATAATTTGAAGCAGTGGTAGGAGTATAGACATAACCTGATCCACCGCCATTATATGTTCTATAATTTGTACTGTCACTATAGCTTGAACAAGCTCCACCACCATAGAAACCTCCTCCGCCACCTCCAGAACCATAATTATAGTTGGTTCCGGAAGTAGTCGCAGCTCCTCCTTGTCCAAATAAACCATTTGTACCAGCTGATGTTTGCGTAGCACCATAACCAGATGCAGAAGAACCACCAGATGTACCACCACCATATTTAGTAGTGAAAGAGTCTTCTGATGAAGAACCACCTCCGCCACCAGCAACGATTACCCTGGCATAAAAACTATCTTGACCTATACGGATATCGCTGGCTCCGCCTCCACCTTGTCCATAAGTGCTATAATTATATGTTCTTGAACAACCTGCACCACCACCATTAAAACCACCAGAAGTCGCTCCAGTAGAAGTTTGAGTAGCTGGTTGCCCGCCTACATAAATATACAAATTGGTTCGTTGAGAAAGAGTAATTGTTCCAATGGAATAACCACCAGCTCCGCCACTATATGAACTATAAGATCCACCCTGAGCGCCCCAACATTCAAGTATATATTTACCGGGATCTAATGTGGCTGTTTGCACAGAGCCAGTATAACTAAAATTCATATTTGTATTACTACTATTATCTGCACCTATACCATAAATTTTATTATTCATTTTAAAATAAATAGATGTAGCTTTTTTCATAGAACCATTTAATTTGCCATATAATGCGGTACTGTTACATTCAATAACAGTAATTCGACAATACCCGTTACCAGAGTGACCAGTTTCAGAAGTTCCAGAAGGAGATGGAAAAGATGTGTTACCTGCTATGGTTTTAGCATTTGTGAGGTAATGAGTAGAATTGACTAGACATCCGTTAGGATAATTTTTAGCTGTAGAAGAGGTGTAGACATAACCAGAACCGCCAGGAGAGCCAGATGTATCGTCCCCACTATTACTGGTAGCTGGGGTTGTTTGCCCGCCGGCTGGACAAGCACCGTACCAGCCGCCACCTCCGCCGCCACCATCATAGGAAGTGTGACCGCCGATTCCAAAATATCCACTTGGAGCAGTTTGACTACCAGGTGTTCCAGAACCTGAGGTTCCTCCAGTTTCACCGCCACCATATCCACCAGTTTCGTTGTCTTCTCCGCCGCCTCCGCCGCCACCGGCTACAATAACACGAGCATGCAATGAATCGGTACCAATACGGATATCGGATGATCCACCGCCTCCACCAGCACCTTCGCTTGTGTTGGAAGCCCAAGATGAACCACCATTGGGAAATCCACCATCTGCTTTACCGTTGCCACTTATGCTGCCAACTCCACCAGCATAAATATATATGGGTGTTTTTTGGTTTAGTGTAATAGTCCCAACAGAGTATCCACCTTTTCCGCCCATACCAACTTCTATTCCTGAATTAGAAGAACTGTACCCACCCTGAGCGCCCCAACACTCTAATTTATAAGTTCCTTTAGGCAATGTTATACTCTGAACAGCACCAGTATAATCAAAGTTTAAAATATCACCAGTTTTAATATTACTCATCACTAAACACCACCCATATATCTCCATTTATTCCATCACTAGCTTTTGGCTCTTCAGTTGCAAAACGAATATTTCTCAACTGCTTCGTATTAATATCAGACTGATATGATACTACGCCATTAACAATAGGTTTATTTGTAAGATCATTATAATCAGTTGTACCTCGGTCACCTTTATCACCATAAACACCTATAACTACCGGATTAGTAGAAGTAGTTGTGTTATTTGTAAAAGTAAACTTATGATAACACCACAGATATTTATTTACACTACTCATTAATTGAGCTGAGTTAGTCCATCCGCTAGAATCTTTTGTAATTCCCTGTGATTGCGAAGTTGCAAGATAATAAGGAGTAACAGTGGAAACACTTACTCCAGTATCACCTTTTGGAAGAGTGATATTTAAAACAGCATTAGTAGCTGTACCAGAATTGGTTACAGCTGGATCGGTACCTTTGGTTACACTTCCTATTGTAATAGTTGCATTATCGCCTTTTTCACCTTTATCTCCTCGTGGAATAGAAAATTTGAATTTGGCATTATGAGAATCCCCTTCATTTTCTACTTTCGCTTGTGAACCAGGTGCTAAAGTAACTGTAGAACTTACAGCCACGGTAGCTGCATCGCCTTTATCACCTTTATTTCCTTGGATACCTTGTGCTCCTGTAGCACCTGTACCCGCAATACAATGTCTTCCTTTATAGGTTGCCATATCACACCTCCTTTTTTATAAATCGTTTCTTACAATGATTGTTATTGGAATATTAACAGTAGGTTTCTCAGTTGCTAATAATGTGATTCTACCAGCAGACTGTCCCCCGTCTTTTAATCCAGCACCTTGATATGCCTCTATAGCCGCATCTGAAGCAGAAGAAGCATAATTTATTTCTATGATATTTGTCGCAGTTACACCTTCCACAGATAATACACAAGAATATGGTGCAGAACTGCCAGACCAAGCAGAAGCAGATAAAGTTACAGTGCTTGTTGTACTCCTTTTAGAATATGTTTTTTCTGTTTTATCACTGGAATAAACATATTTTTTCGAAACAGAAGAGTCATTAATTAAAATATCAGAATCATAGTCGTCAATAACATTATAGTATTGATTATCATCAATTCTATTATTTACAATTAAATCTTCATACTCGGCTCTGGTCAGCTCAATTGGGTTAATAACTCCCATCTGAGATAAAGTAATGTCGGTAGTGCCATCGAATGAAGCACTACCAATCTTTCTTGCAGTAGCTAATTTTACAGCTGCGTTCGCATTTCCACCGGCTGAAGATGATCCAGCATAATTATGTGTATGTCCAGTAGCAGATTTTCCATTTAGGGCAGTTGTAATAGCATTTTGAGTCATGGTGCCATCTGTAGCAGATCCTGTGGAAGTATAGAGTTTAGTTGTACCGGAATAGCTTGTAGTACCTACAGAATATGTCGTATTTGTAGGAATTACCCATGTACCATCTGCACGAAGAAATTTTAATTGTTCTCCTATATTAGGTGCAGGAACAAGACCAGCACTTCCGGCGGAAGAAGAAGTAGCACCCTTCATGTTTCCATAAGTATGATCGGTAAATAATGCATCTGCAGGCACTGACTTACCAAGTGTATATGAACAAGCTACTGGCTTACCATCTGAGAAATATACTGGCTGAGTTAATGATCCAGCATTAGAAGTAAGAGCAGCGGCAGATGATGCGCTACCTGCAGAAATAGCATATTTAACACTTTTTGTGGCATCAGCAGTATTGTCAACGTTGCCTAATCCAACTTCACTTTTAGTATGCGTATGTACTTTTGTAGCTTTTTCAGCTAATTTACTATTCATCTCAGTCTCGGTATAATAACGTTCATCATGATTATGAGATGCTGGTGGATAGCTGCTAGGCTTTTCAGTAACTCCAGACCATGGTACAGAAGTAGCAGTTCCGGCAGTATATACTGAATAACCAGCCTCAGAAGATAATTTGCTCTCATCAACAACATAATACATTTTTTCAGTTTTAGTTACTTTTACGGTATCACCAAGCTGAATATTAGCAGTAGTAAGTTTAAAACGTGCAGTATCATCTTCAACAATAACCAGACGTTCTAATGCTCCATGGGGAAGCCTTGCAATATCAATTGTTCCAAAGAGTTTACTTGCGTTGAGAGAAGTAATAGTTGAATCATTATGATTATGCGCAGAAGGAGTATAGGTAGAAGGTTTTCCTGTAATGTCACCCCATGCGACACTACTTGCAGTCGCAGCATTTCCTGTAACATTTACCGTCAGATTATTAGTAACAGGATTATATTTAAACTTATCGCTGTATGCTCGCTTTGTCTCTGTGGTAGAGTCAGAAAACCAAACATGTCTAGCTGCATCAGCAGTACCTTCTCCAGCGGATACATTTGTAGCTGTTCCTGCAGTAGTTGCACTATCAGCAGTAGTTGCATGTTTTACACTCTTATTTGCATCGGCAGTATTATCTACATTGCCAAGCCCTACCTGAGCTTTTGTATGAGTATGCCCGGCAGGAGAGTAAGCACTTGAATTTGTATATGCAGCAGATCCTAATCCATGAATAGGAACAGTAGTTTTATTACCATCTACAGTGAGTGTGATTTTTCCGTTTTCAGTAGCTTCTGAAATAGCAACAGACTTTACGGCTTTTGCTAGAGTAATATAAGTTTTGCTTGAGCTATCCCAACGATAAATAGTATTCGTAGCAGTATTTATATAAATAGTATTTATATCTCCAACAGACGGAAATAACTTATTGGAAGCATATGGAAGTATTTCTTTATGATTAGCTATACTTGTCTTCAAATAACCAACCAGTTCTGTTAATCCAGTGAGATTAAGAAATTGTTCTTTCATTTTGCATTAGTCACATCCTTCCATTTTTATTTTTAAAATAGAAGGAGAGCATTGCAGCCCTCCTCCCAATAAAATCAATTGTATTTTTACGCAGTAAATAAACCTTTGATAGACGCACTTGGAATTGCTTCATATCCATCTCCAACAAGCCCCTTAAGAGCGGTGATATCAGATGTGTTCTTAGCAATCTTCGGTTTTTCAGTAGCAAGATCTTTTTCTACAGCAGTAATTTTGCCTTCTGCTGTATCCATTCTGCCTTTAATAGCAGTAATATCTTCGGCATTCTTTTTATCAGCAGCTTCTAATGTAGGTAATTTCTTTTCAATAGCATCAATTCTTCCTACAGCGGCTGTCAGATCTTCAGCTTTCGCATACTGAGAAAGGTCAGAATCTGCAAGAGCCTTAGAAACATATTCAGCAATATAACTTACGATATCTTTAGATGTTGCTGTGTTTGGGAGAGTACCGATAAGTGTTTTCAGCTTAGAGATATCCTCTTTATTGGTAGTAATCTGACTATTCATTCCTGCTGCATCAGATGCATGAGAAGAAATCCAATCAGAGATTTCCTTCAGCGTGTCATACGCTTCTGGGGCACCGTTAACAATCTGAGCAACTGCATCAGAAACAGCTTTCTTTACGGATCCAGCCCCGGTTCCATTAAGAGTACTGATTGCTGCGGTATTAGCTGCAACACTGGATTTCAGAGCAGAATCATCATATGTGCCTGTTTTTACAGCTTCTTTAATATAAGAAACTACATCTTTAGCTTTTGCATCAGCAGGAATAGTACCAACATAAGACATTACTTCTGTTTTTGCTGTGTTAGCAGCTCCGGCTGCATCGAAATCTGTAGCTGCCTTTCCAGAATCTACCAGATTACCATTAGCATCAAGACTTGCAAGATGTCCGGAAATAGCTCCTTTTACTTTGTCAGCTTTTCCTGTTGGCTGAGGAATAGTAATAGTAAATGCTGCTTCATCAATAGTTACTGGAGCAGTTTTTGTGTAGAAATAAAGTGTGTATCCGTCTTCTGACTGAGATACTGTTTTAATTGAGTTTTTGACAGCCTCACTGATTTTAGAGTCGATCTGTACGTTATGCAGATTTAAAAACTCCTGAAGATTAGAAAGTGTAGCGAACTGTAATTTTGCCATAATTAATTTCCTCCTTGAAATATATTTGTTAAATCTTTAGAATCAATACCTCCGAGTTTTCGGTCTAAAGCAGAGTCAATATGTTCATCTAAAACATCCAGAACAGTTTCTTCAATGATATTTGAAACATATTCTTTTACAGAATCAGCACTTGCAAAATTCTGTTCATTAATCCAGCTTTCAGTGACATAACGATCAGTCGTATATTCACCATCTTGCTGAATGAAATACAATGTAATAGATTTTCCTTGCATTTTTGTGATTGTTGTGCTGGAAGTATCAGCATCATGAGATACAAGATACAGAACATCGTCTGCAGAAGATTGAACAGTAGTATTGTTTCCGCCAATGATACATTGGCCTTTTACTTTATAAATACCATCATCGAGTGATGATATCTTCACAGGAACAGTAAGTGTACCTATAAGATTTACAATAGGTACGTCAAATAATTTGTTATAAGATAAGCTGTTGATATAGTCTACAACAGTGGACTTATCTTCAAGATTACCGATTATATTATCTAAAAGAGTAGAAAGCTCAGAAGATTTGACATAATTATCCAATCCGATTGTTTTCTTGACCTCTTCAATAATATGATCTTTATCTTCATCAGTCATAGATATGTCATAAGAGAAAAGCAGTTTATCTCCAGAGAAAAACATAAGATTTGATCCGATGCATTTTACATCTGTAATCTGTTTATCTCCTTTGACATATTCTAATGTGTTGTCGATGGTCACCCACGCTATACTCTTACTGTCTTGGATGTAACAAAGTCCTGGGTATTTTAGCACCCCTCTTTGTAAAGCCTTTTCTGCAATTTGCTTAGTTGATGCAGAATACCAGGTTGGAATTAACGCCATGCTGTGATCACCTCTTCAATTTGTCATATTCATATTTTGAAATTTCTTTTATTGCATAAATGTCATTATCAGGCGGAAAATTATAGAGACCTTCAATGTGCCATCCATATTTTCCGTCTGAACTTAAAATAGCCTGTGCTTCTGTGATATCACATAGAAGCAACAGACTATGTTTTTCCTGATATTTGATATACAGGATATGATTAAGGACATCTACGACTTCATCATTTTTGATTACTTTATAATACATGTGATATCCTCCTTATAAGAGGGGAATAGTTACCCCTCGCATGAAATTGAGAACATAAGTAAAATTCCAGAATTCTGTCCTGGATAAGAGAATCCATATGTTGCACCAGATTCATTAACCGTATACAACCAGTTTGCAGCTGTAGCATTTGGAGATCTGGTCCAATAAGATTTATACTCTGCAGGAATAGAAGGTTTTGCTTTCTTTCTGGTATCATCATCTGTGAAATAAGCAATAGGAGCATTTGTTTCAGAAATATATGGTTCAGAAGTAGCAGTAGGATCAACTTCGTACAGAGATGGAACATAGAATCTGCAATTAGATACAGAAGTGTCATTAGATTTATTACCAATAGAAGAGTATACTTTTACAGGTTTGATCAGAGCTTTCCATAAAGGAGAGATTGCCTTAACCATACGAGTATTCAACCATGTATTTAATGTAGAATCAGCCCATCCACCTGCATTTGTGCTCTTATTATTATAAGGTTTTTCTGTACCAAGGAGATTAGAAGCAACAAATGTAATGTTAGCTCTCTTTGAAGCAACGTCAGACAGATAATATCCTTTAAACTTAGCCACTTCCATAGGGATTACTTCGTGGATCCATGCAGCAATATCCATACATTGTTCTTCACCAAGATCTGCGTACCAGACTTTAGCCCAATGTATAGTGCCTTTTGCAAAGTTTTCATATGCTCCATCGTCAGCTTTAGAACATCCAAATACGAGAGTGGAACTATGCTCTGGAATCCTGATCGCATTCAGAGTAGTAGAAGATACTTCTTTTCCAGTCATGTTTGAATTGTACACATAAAGCTTCTGACTTCCAGCTTCATGACGAAATACAATAATCTCTCGGTTTGTTCCAGCAGATGGAGTTATACTATCAGTATTCCATGAGAAACGAGGTTCCTGAGAATACCAAAGTCTGAATCCATTTGAACCATCACCTTGAAAACACTGAGCAAGAGTGGAGTTTACACTATTTCCTGAATCAAATTCAAAGTCAATAGCAATTGTAAAGTCTCTGTCTTTTTCCATGATTTTTAATCCGGTGTCAATATAGTTTGTTCCATCAAATTTAGTCGCAGCTGAAATAACTTCATGCTCTTCAATGTCGCCATAGCTATAATCAACACCAAGTTTGAAATCTAATGTATCTTTTAATGATAATGATTTTGCTTCAAGTCCCATTTTCATAAGAGTATAAAGCTCAACCTGTGTCATATTGGCCAGATCCTTACTATCAAAGTATCCATCTACGTATTCGCATGTTTCATATACTGCATTGATCGTTTTATTTCCATCGACAAATCCTGACTTATCCCATCCTTTAAACAGATTGTACTTATAAGCAGATTCCTCAGCAGTATATACAGGAGTATCACCTGTATATTTTACATAAGAACCATACTGGGCAGTAGATTCTTGAAGAGATAATCCTTTAGAAACATATTTTACAGTATATTCACGAATTTTACTGTCATATACAGCAGTAATAGTTCTGTCAGCAAAGATTCCTGTCATTGAACCTTCCCATCCTTTGAAGGTATAATCAAGCTTAATTGTGCTTTTCTTTGTAGGAATAGGAATCGGATTAACTTCTCTTGTAGTAGGATCAACAGCGTTTCCACCTTTATCTACGTACTGGATATCAAGGATAGTATTACTTTCATCATCATTTATAAATGTAATTTTAAACTGAGTAATGATTGAATCGTAAGTAAGAACAAGGTCTGTCCAGATACCAGGTTCATCTTCAGAACCAACAAATTCTTTATATTCCTGCTGTCTAACTACAGGAATATGAACAGATCCAGTAAGAATTGACTGCTCAGTAGTAGCGCCATTATCATCAATACCGGCAAGTTTTGATAATTTCAGAAGAAGCGTAGTATCATCAAGATTCCATGAGATACCAGTAATTGTTACGGTACGAAGAGTATTAATAGCAGCATTTAAGATAGCAAGAGCATCTACGATAGAATTCTGACATACAAATGTCTGTAAATTATCGTATCCTGCAACCTTAAGATCAGTTAAGTCTTTGAGGTTCTTGAATGTAAGAGTGTTGATAGAAGATGGGAGAGAAGCATGAGCAATCTTACCATGATTAGCAAATAATACAGATGTTACAATAGTTCCATCAGCATAAAGATTAATAAGATTTTCACATGCAGACAGGTTAACAGATCCTGTAAGATTTGGACAATTACGAATATCCAAAGTCTCAAGAAGAGTATTATTACCCATATTAAGAGATGTCATAAAAGTATTCTGATATCCAGCTGTATTATTACCAATGATAAGAGTTTTCAGCTTGGAAGCCTTTGAGAAATCATTATCATGAATATAACAAGCAGAAAGGTCATTTAATGCCTCGATTCTTGATGCAGCATAAATAAGAATAGCTGTATCATCCATATTTGTTAAGTCCGTAGTAATCTTATATTCTTGTCCGGCTTTTGCACGTATCTGAGTAGTTTCTGGTGAATTACCATAAAGTACAGAAATATACATATCAGAATAAGGAATGATCTTCAGAGTATAATCTGGTTTAACTACAACTTTCTTAGGTGTATTACATCTGAACATAATCTGATCAGACTTTACATCTGTATGTAAGAATTTTGTTCCCATATAAATATGCTGGTCACGTTCCCATTGTCTGAGATGATATTTTCCACGTCCATTCATCATCTCATTAAGGAATCTTACTGTTCCAGCACGATATGTTCTCAGATATAATCTTTCATAGTGGATTCTCCAAAGTTCTTCTGGGAACTGGCTCTGCCAAGCCTCATACTCATTAATTAAATGAGAATCAGACCAACAGTTAGAATCTACAGACTGATACATGTTTCTTAATTCTTGTGTAAATACATCACGTATTCTGCACCACAATACAGATTCAGCAGCATTGAAAACATAACCAGATGAAGGATTTCCTTCTTCTTTATAGTCAGTATCTTCCTTACCATATGGGAATGACAACTCACCTGAATTATTAATACCAAGCTGAGTATCCATATCATATGCCCATAGATCAAATCTATAACCATTATGTAGAGCAGCCGCATCATCATCTATAGTATAATATTTAGCTTTATCACCCATAGTTGTAGCTTCTTCCTGAGTGATATAATGTTTTGCCCAATGCGGGAAAACATTCTTGGCTCTATTGTCATTCATACTATATCTGAGTGTAACTAAATAGAAATAGAGCATTGCATCCTGAATACACCAATCTTTCAAGCCATCTTTAAATTCTTTATCACTAGACGTAATTACAAACTCATAGAAGTCTCTCCAAATCTGTTTGTTATCTGTACGTATTTTCTTTTTTGCTTCATCAGAAGTAAGAGCAGAACCATCCTTAGAATCGCCGCAACAATCATATCTGAATTCAAATGATCCATCCCAGTTATTATACAGAGCATCATATGCTGTATTACCAGTTTTCCATTCAGCTTTACTGATAGGATATTTCATAGTTCCATCTTGGTTTGTTATACCGGTCTGGAATGCAGAGTTTGGAAGAGTATTATCACTGATCTCAATACAGAATTCTTTCATATCCTCTGGATCATAAGCTCTTGTAATATCAGTCTTCTTTGAATCTCCCATATTACCGAGAGAGTAGAAGTGCCAGTCTGTATCCTGAAATTCTCTATGAGTAGTAATATCAGGATCAGATTCTTTAATAAAGATTACACAGTTGACAAATTCCATAGAGTTTTTAACTTTAGGATCTCTACGTACCGCAGGACTTTCATATGGTAAAAAGTCGTTGAATCTCTTCTGTCCTAATGCATTAGTTGCCATATTTGAAGATGCTACATTTACTTTAAAATTCCACCAATTATTTGGAACAGAGTTTCTTGTAAGACTAATTTTACCAGTTCCGTCCTCATATTTTGTGCCATCACCAAGAACTAACTCTGTCTTATAGTTAGGATCAAGAGGAATCTTACTATTGATCTGATGTACACCATCCGCGCAACAAATAACATCAATATTTCTGGCAGCAAAACCATATTCATTACTTGTAGTTCCCTGTCCGGCGTGGAAACAGTTAATAAATTTCCAGTTATCTAATTTAGGATCCCCATTCTTATAAATACATTCCATAGAAGTATTTTTAACAAAATCCTTCTTGTCATTTGTAAAATGAGGGGCTTCAATTTTTATAATTCTTAAATTCGGGCAAGCATTAGCTACAGAATCTGGAGTAAGAGCATTATTGTCATTGTAGATCTGGTTTCTATTATATCTTGCAATCATTTCATCTGAATCTCTAGCATCTGCAATAAAGTTAGCAAGAATGTCAGAATCTGTGAGAGAAGCAGAATAAGCTTTTATCCTATAGATTAAAACATCACAATCCGGAGAACCGATAGTAATCGGAACAGGAGAGTACTGGTGCAATCTATGAGAATTATCATAAATAAGAGGTCTTCCTCCAACTCCGTCTTCATAAGTCATAATGATAGAAGTTGCAGATGTGTCTTTTGTATCAATTGTATTGATATTATATTCAAATTCAATAATATCCTCTTCGCTATATGGAAAATATAAGCTGTCAGTAGAAGTGCTCACGTATGCTTCGTGAACATCCATTTTAATACCTACGTCAGAGCCTTCAGTACCATCAATACATGATAAGAAAGTAGCAGAAGCATTACGAACATTCTGAGTCTTAAATACAAATTTGAATTCAGAACCAGTCTGTTTCGGGTCTTTTCCGAAGAGATTATAATTAATCTGAGCAGTTGTTCCAGCTTTTACACAGAAATATTGGTTTCCAGAAGCATCAATCTGGTATCCACCATTATCCCAGTCAAAGTTATCTGATACCGAAAGAGTAATAGCAGAGTTATTTTTATCGGTCCAGAGTCTGTCGGTATCTCCATTGGATTTTCCAACAGGGTTAAAATCAAATGCTAAGTTGGCTGTGATTGGTTCAACATCAATATCAAGTTTAGTGATATTAACTGATAAAATCTTAGTCACTTTACGACATGAGATGGTCAGATTATGTTTTCCTTCAGTGGATGACTTATAGTTCCAGATTTGAGCAGAACGATTTACAGAAAGAGTGCTCTGTACTTTACCATCAATTGATAGTTTTACAGAGGCTGGATTGTGATCAGGATCATATACAACATATTTAATACTTGTTGCCTGATACTGTTGTGCTGTAAATTCCTGTTGAGCACATCCAATAATAGGAGTTCTATTTGTAGGATCAACACAAATAATATCCTTACAAATAGTATTTGAGGTTATTTCTTTATTGTTAATTGTCGCAGTCATATATACTTTGAGTAAATGGCTGCCATGTTCCTGTTTAGGAATATTATAAGACATAATTCTGCCGGAGGACTGAGTTTCAACAGTGCCTAAGTCTTCACCATCAAGAATAAAATGAATAGTCTTATTAACGTTTCCATAAGGTGTATATCTAAATACTACATCTGTATTTGTATATAACAAAGTATCATCAAATGTGCTTTCAAGTTTGAATTCTACAATAGTAACAGTCCATGTCTTAGTGGCAAGTGTCCCAAAACTATCGGTAATAGTTAATCTAATAGTATTTGCACCGACATTAAGATATTCAGTGATATCAAAACTATTGTTTCCTTGCGCAGCCGTATTCGTAGCTACAATAGTATTACCAACTTTCCACACAGCAGTACCGGCTCCAGTTGTATCACCAGTATTATCTACAGATGAAAAACTATATTCAATAATTGCTTTTGAACCAAGTAAGAAAATAGCATCTGCATTTGTGATTCTTTCAATAGTAATAGTAGTAGTATCTGAGGAAGATCCTCCACCACCTTCAATTTTAAAGCTTTTCTGGATTTCTCCATCCTTTAAAAATGTAAAAATACTATTTTCGTATGTAACATCGTACTCTGCAGCCGCAGGATTTTTCTTGATTTCTTCAATGGCGGCTTTAACATCTGTAATATCTGTATTAATTCCTTCAAACTGAGTATCATAAGAAGTCATATTTTGTTTCAAGATATCTACAGCATTTTTGGCCTCATCAGATTTTGTAGTAGCACTTTCTACTTTTTTCTCAATGTTTGAAATAGTAGTTTTTATCTCTGAGACAGCAGTAGTATTGGCATTTACATTCTTTTCGATTTCAGTTTTAGCTGTTTCAAGTGGACCAATTCGATTAGAGATTACTGTATCTTTCTCGTCCATTTCTGCTTCAAGTTCCTGCTTCAATGCAGCTCTCCACTCAGCAGATGGCTCAATAGAACTAAGTTCTACAGTCTGAATAATAGTTTCTCCATCTTTGAATACTAATGAACCTTTTCCATTGACAACAGAATACTCAACTATGAGGTTTGCAAGACTGTTAATAGTAATAGGTTCTCCAATAGGTTCCGTTCCGTCTTTAAACACTAAATTTCCAGTTGTGTTGTCATATTCAACTTTTAAGTTCTTTAAACTGTCAATACCGGAAATAACAGTGTTTAATTCTTTGACTTTTGTATCAACTTCTGTTTTTGTATAATATGCTTTCAGAGATTCAGTTACTGTTCCATTAAGATCATTCATAACAGATGTTTTTACATCTGCCTTTATATCATCTACATTAATAGAAGCAGCAGAAGCCTTTGCTTCATCTGCGTATTGTTTTGCTTCGGCTACATGACCAAGAATCATATTTACAAAACTTGTATACCAATCTTCAGAAGGTTCAATTATTCCGTCATAATTTAATCCTTGAAGAACAGTAAACTTACCATTTGGTCTGGTTCTCCAAATATAATTGTTTCCTTTTTCATTTACGCCAGTAGCCATAATTTCAAAAATTATATCTCCGGCATTTGCTGTAACAGCAGCATCAATCAGCCAACCAAATCGAATATAAGTATTGTTGGAAGCTACATTGATAACTGTCGCTACTTTACCTTTTTTCTCAGCTACAGATTCATATCTTATCTGGATGAGCATATCCATAAGATCCATACCATCCCAATATCTTGGAATCCTAAATGGCATATACTGGCTGTTTTCTTCCTGCATAATATTAATCTGTGTAGCATCAACGGCAATATTTTTTAAGTTATCCACTGTTGAATATGCATTGTCTTGATATTTGGTATATACTTCATAACGACCATCAGTACATAATGTATATTCCTCAGTGTCCACGGCTAACTCAGCACTCAAAGTCATTGCCGAATTAGCCGCAGCAGCAATTTTAGAATCTTTAAATGACATATCATGACTCCTTTACTTTAATAATTTATCCAGATCGACAACCTGATCAAGATGAACAACTCCATCCTGTGTGCCATCAGGATCTTTACCTGTCATATCTTCGGCTACCATAGCAGAAAGATTTTTTACAACGATACCATTTCCGGTATCTTCACCATTTCTGTCTGTTAAAGTGATTTTTCTGTTTTCTGTATTAAGACGAATATCTTTCACCATACCTTCATAAGTTGCTTTATTCTGAGCATTGAGATCTTTAATCATTCCTTCCATAGCAAGGAGTCTCTGATCAATTTCAGTAAACAATTCAGAAGGTTCATATTTATCAAATTGTACAAGTGGAGTAATATGAATAACACCTGATGTGGTTTTTCGAATATAAGAAGTGTACGTTCCATCTTCATTAGCAACAAGTTTTAAGAACGTGAAAGATACTTCGATATCCCCGGCTTCAGCAGTAAGTGCTGCATCGACAGGGATTAAATACTGGATATAATTCTGTTCATATTCAAGATTATTTATAATAAGTTGTGTCATTTTAATTTTGTCTGACACTGGGAGCTTATACTTCATATAAACAGTTGTATCTGACATATCAATCTGTTCCCGGTACATTTTACTTGTTACAATCTGAATCTTATCTACATAATTGCTTCTTTCCACAATTGATTCTTTGACTGTTGTTACAACAGTATTTTCATCTGTAATTTTTAGTGTATACATAACTGCCTCCTTCCTTATTTAGTCTGAGTTTTTTCTAAAGCTTCAATTCTAGTCTGTAGTGACTTAATAGTTTCCTGCAGTGTTGTGACTGACGAATTCGCATTATCAGCACTTTTCTTGATCTCAGCAGTATTCTGAGTCAAAGTAGTAATATTGTTCTGTATTGTTTCGATATTATTGGTCATGCTAAGTAATGATGTATTGATCTGTTCAATTGAAGTGTTAGAAGAAGAATCTGCAGACTGCAGATCAGAGATAGATTTCTGTACGGCAGTCATAGATTCTTTCAATTTATCCACATCAGCTCCCAGCTGAGTAAGTTTTCTTCCAACAACAAGGGCATCAGCGAATGCACCCTGTTTAGATAATGTCATATCTGATTCAGGGAGATTAGCCAGATAATTATAATCATACTTAACAACACCAACAGAGGTTTGAATTCCCTGAATATATGTTGCCATTATTACTCACCTTTTTCTACAAATTCATATAGTACTGTCATATCAAGCATAGACAGTTTGTCTTCATTAGATTTAAGCATTTTCTTGAGAGATTCCTCTGGAATCATCTCAACATCAAGTTCACATGTTTTATCATAAATTTTCTGCAGACCTTCTTGAATTTCAGGGATGATTTTATCTTTTATGTCATCATTAAGAGCACGATTTCCTGTCTCATTACCGTTTTCGTCAACAATAGAATGTGAGTTTTCCTCTGTAAAATAAGAATCAACTAACTCCTGCTCAACCTCTGAGATTTTATCTACCTGCGCCTTAAGAGTCTTCAAGTTCATTGTATTCGCCCAGAATACATCAACATCTCCTGCGATTAAATCCGCACGACTCTTCATAGAATTTAATGTTTTATACATTGCCATAATGTCTGCATTTACAATAACTTTTTTCATAATCCTTGTACTCCTTTTATATTAATATGTAACTTTATTTTCTCTGACGAGTTCTTCAATAGCATCATTTAGATATGCTTCAAAGTCAGAATATAATGTTTCGATAGCCGCTTTAGAATCTTCTGTAATCAAAGCCTTAGCTTTATCAATAGCCATCTGTTTAGCTGTCTTGGCAGCTTCTTCGTCAAACTTACCCTGTTTCTTTAATGAATCCACATAAGTCTGATTAACTGTAAGCACTGCTTTACTAATAGCATCAGTAGCAGCATCTATATATTTCACGAGCTGATCATTCTCCAAGTTCTTTTCCTGTTCTTTAATCTTTACTTTTAGGAAGAGGATTCCATAAGTAATAAGAAGTGGAAGAATACCAGTAATGATCAGATATAATACGTCCTGAATACCCTGTTTAATATTCATAATTTCCTCCTAACCGACAGCTTCATCATTTTCTGAAGATGACTGTCTAAGTTGTTCCATTGCAGAATCATAAGTAATTCCGCCTGCACAATTTTCAGCTTTTGCCTTACTAAAATAAGCCCACACCGTAGGGATAAGTGTCGCTGGGATAGCAATAAGAGCGTAGAGAGCAGATAAATCACCATATGTCATGATCGCTTTTTCTACGAAATAAATGATCTGTAGATTGAGTAGAAGTACTGCAACAAGAATCAATTTACTGGTAGAAATCTTTGGAATGTTAAATCTACTAACTTTTGCTGCCTTCAGATTTCGTTTCATTTCAATCTGCCGATTTTTGGCTTTGATTTTCTTTAATTCAAGTTCATATTCTCGACTGGTCAAATATTTCACCTTCTTTGCATAATAAAAGACCACAATTGCTCATGGCCTCTTATTTATTCAGGAATAATTCCATACACATATGTTTCAAACTCTGTAAAATCTTTCAGGACTGCTTCTTTATTTGTTTTAAATATTTCGCTATCCTGAATGGATTTATTGATATTTACATTTCCATCTTTACTAACAGATGCATTAAGATAAGCAACCTGCTTTGAGTTTTCACCTTCACCGATCATAACCTGACCGGATACATTTCTTGTTTCACTAATTTTTAACATAACTTTTCCTCCATTTTTTGTAGTCGTTGAGTAATGAGAGAGAGCTGTCCCTGAAGCATAAGAATTTCATTCTTAAGGGATTGATTTTCAGATTCGAGAGAATCAATACGGTGATGGGCTTTTTGAGTCATGTGGGTGTTGAGAGAGATAAATTCAAGATAATTCATTGAATATTCATCAGTACGTCCAACAAAATTAGGCTTATCTAAAATAGATTTTGTAACTATACTATAATTTTCTGATTCAAAATTATTTTCCTTTAGATGTCTTTCTGTTTCCCTTGCTCCAAATCCAAAATGTATTTTAGATATTTCATCATCGTTTGGACGTTGTTTGAATTTATATTGAATTGGATTTAATGACATATAAAATTTATCAATAGATGGAAAATTAGTAATGCTTTTGATATTTTCTTTTATATACTCATCAGAACCAGTATTTATACCGTTAGATGCATAAACATATTTCCATCTATGTCCACTACTACCGCATGAATATGAACCATCACCATCTGGATACATTGTTGATGAACCAACTGTAACATCAAATGATCCTGTTAAATGATCATGTGTATGATTTAATGGAGCATAATTCCCACCACCAGAACTTGTTGGTAAAGTAACTGAGCTTAATTGAGAACCGTTATAATTTTTTAAATATAATGTACTTCCTGAAATACTTAATGTATCACCAAATGCTCCTTTAACCCAACTTGTAGTAGCATATCCAGAAAGAGATTGATGTTGAGTTAAATATCCTTTACCAGCCACCCAATCTTGCGTTGCAAGGTTATAATTCGTGAATCCAGAACTACGTGTAACTCCATCAATTTTAAGACTAATTGAACCACCGCCTGTAGAAATCTTATTTCCATATTCATCATAGTAATTCTTAGCATATACAGCATTCCAAGGAGCAGATGTGCTTCCTAAATTACAAGTTCCACCAGCACTTACCATATAATTATCAATATTGGTATATGATGTAACATTATAAGGAGTGAATGCAGGAACACTACCATTACTAATGGCAACACACATATTTTTATCACTATTAATAAGAACCGTATGGCAATGACCAAATCCTTTATATCCTAACGTAGTACTCCAATTGATGTCAGAGTTTGAATGAGAATGTGATCGTGCAGCGATCCCTAAATTAGATAAGGTATTATTTCCGCTTGCTAACGTATGTCCGTTAATACCTGGCTTATTAGTAAGAGAACCATAACTAGACGCATCGCCACTTGTTTTTGCTGTTGTCATAGATGACTTATCAGGAAAAATAATTTTTTCTATATATAGATTTCTAAAATTATCAGTTGAAAGTCCTAAATCAACAGATACATTACATGGATAAAAAGTGTAGTATCTATTCAATCCAGAGCCTTGTCTTTCCATATTTAATGCTTGTCCACCACCAACAAAAAATGATAATATTCCTGGGCTATTAGATCCTGGTTTCCATGCTGACATATACGCAGCGGAGCTATTGGATATATAGCCAAACTTTGTACTTATTGAATCTGTTGAAATCGCTTTTACTTTTTTTGATTCATCATTATAGTCATCTTGCATTAACATATTGAGAGAATCACCAATAGTAATGTCAGTACAAAGCATTCTACCATTTTTTCTAACAACAAATGGATATTCTGCATCAGCCCAAGAAGTCATACTGCTTGTTTTCTTTCTAACATAGAATGCAGCACCGGACGGATCGTTATTAGATGTATTTCCTCTGATTCCAGATTGATATGTATTACCACTTCCATCTGTAGTTTGTACATATAATGTATTTTCATAAGCATGATCACTATTATCTAGGCGTGTCGTAATATTAAACCCGCCGATTGTCCCTTGATTTGCAAAAATTGTTCCGTAAATAATAGCATTCGATGCTTGAAGAAGACCATCTGATGATACTTTGAAACCTTTTGCTCCAGTTGGAATATTTTGCACTTCTTCTGTGAGTGTACCAACAGTACCGTCTGTTTTAATATATAATGTCATATCAGATGGAATATCAGGTTTATTCTCAATATCTGTATTATAATCAATTTTACAGCCACTCAAAGTAAGAGAAGTAGCAGTAACCGCACCTGTAAAACTACCTGTTGCAGCAGATAGTACTCCACTGAAAGTACCATTAGCACCGTTTAAGGTTCCACTAAATGTTCCACTAGCAGCTTTTAAATCCCCAGAGAATGTGCCAGTAGCAGCTTTTAATTCTCCAGAAAAGCTACCTGTTGCTGCAACTAATTCACCAGAAAAACTTCCGGTAGCAGCTGATAGTTTACCACCAAAAGTTGCATTCCCTTGATTATCTATATTTAACTGATTGCCAAGTTTTAAACCATCTGGATTCAAACTTATGGATCCATCTCTGTTACTTAATGAATTTGCAGATATATTCCAACCGCCAATAGTTCCTCCATCAGCGTAAATAGTTCCTGAAAATGTACCAGAGTTAGCATAAAGTTTACCATTTGGATCAACTCTGAAATTCCCACCACCAAGAGCAATTCCGTCTGTACCAATATACACATTTTTATCTTTTGATATTGATGTTGGTTGTTCAGGAAAGGTATCCATACCAGAATATAGTTTTCCCGCTTCAATATGGAAACCGCCAATACCACCAATATAACCTTTATTAGCTATAATGGTTCCCTCAACAGTGCTGTCACCACGAATATAAGCATTACCATTAGAATCAACAGCAAAATTTTTACCTTTAATAGCACCGTTCTCTGATAAATCAAACCAGATACCTTTAAGTGAATAATTAGATGTCAGATCATCTTCAAATATTTTTGATCTGATTGCATCAACTTTAATAGAATCAGCAGTAATAGTATTGGTTTCAATAATACCACCGTCGATTTTAGTTTTACCTGGTCCAGTGTGTGTATTCATTGCAGTGATAATACCATTAATGTCAATGGTGCTGGCATCAATGCTAATATGGTCAGAAATCATCTGAATAAATTTATCAGTAACTGTGAACTCAGACTCTTTGTCACCAGTTACCATAAAACTGATTTTATCTGCATTCTGAGTAATAGAAGAGGTGTTTGCTTTAATTTTTTCTTGAGCTTCAGAAAGATCTGTTTGCATACTGCTTACAGTAGATGTAATCCCAGAAACATTTTGTTTGATATCAGAAAAATCTGTTCGGATAGATTCTTGATCTTTAAGATATTGAGTATTACTAACCTTAGTTTCGATTTGTCCGGTCAGAGTATCTGTAACATTCTTAATCTGCTTTGTGTAGTCATCTGTAATAGTCGTCTTTTCTATTCCCCACCATTGATTTCCTTTGCCATCATAAATATTAGTGATGTCAATACCACCTTGTTCATTTGGTTCTATGATTTGGAATCCAAGTTTGTCTTTGGTAATGGTGGCGTTATTAATCATGTCTCCAAGAATTGTATTATCTGGAATACCTGTCTGGGTAATACCATTTTCATCAAATAAAGCGGCTCTGTCTCCATTTTTAACAATAAAGTTGAAATCCCCTTTACCGTCCATACCAATCTGCACACGAACATTTCCTTTGGAATCATAAAACTGTTGGGTACTTTCTTGAAATGCAATAGTAGGTTTATTGTCTTTAGAGATAAGTACAATTTGATTTGCAAGAGCATTTTGAGCCATTAAATCTCCAACTGCAATTTTCTTTGCGATGAGATTAGTAATAACAGCCTGATCAATTTCTGCATTTTCTACAGTAAGATGAATTGTATGTAATTCTCCAACTCCTGCATGACCTGCAAGAAGATTTTTTACATTAATCATATCAGCATTAATCTGATTAGATTCTATAATCTTAGCTGACAGCTTTTCAATATTTGCCTGTTCCGCTTCGAGAATACGAGTTGTGATTTTATCTGCGGAAATAAGTTTTACATCGAGATATTTCATGAAAGCAGTATCAACAGTAAGCTTATCAAATACACCTTCTTTTGCTTTCACGAGTTCTGCAATAATTGTATCAGCGGTAATGGTACCACCGGATCCAGTTCCACCAGTAGTTGTTCCACCTAACATTGAATTGAATAGAGGATTTGAAAAGATTTGTTTAATAGCTTCTGATGTGATGACATAATCAGAAGTAGAAGATTTGTTGACTGAATTAACACGACCACCATTACGGTTGGAAGTATTAAGAGCATCGTTTAAAAGAGTATTATAATCATTCCTTTTAGCTTTGTACTGAATCATATTGCTAAAAGTAACTTCCATAGATTCATCTAAATCGCAAGGATTATATGTGATTTCAATTACTCTTAGTTTAATATAATTAGCATCAGTGATTCCTACACGCACAAAATCATTTACCGCAAGCTGTTCATGGTACTCCTTAAATTCTGGAAGAGCGTATACATTCTCTACATCATCAGTGTATGTATATTGTGGATGAGATTCTACATATAACTCTTCTATTGCATCGTCATAAAGAACTTTAGACTTATCTACGGCATCAGCAGTACTGTCAAGAGTAGTAACAATAATATTTTCATTTGTATAAGTGGATTGGCTATATAAACTCTTAATAATATATGTTTCTTTATCAGTAAAAGCTGAGTATTTGTTCTGTACTTTACCAAAATTTTCAAGTAATACATCTTTTGCAATTTGGTTTCGTTTCTCTTGAATTTCAGGTTTCTTAGCCTTATCATATTCAGCCTGGCGTTCTTTTAAAGCAGCCTCAGCCTGATCTTTTAAATTCAGATAATCCAGATATTTTTGATGCATCTGAGTAAAATATGCTTCTTCATATCCAGAAAGAGGATTATAACCATCTGCATAACCACTCTTTTTTAATTCTTTAATACAGCTATCGTAAGTTGAAATCTTTACTTTTAATTCTGAGATTCCATATAACTTCCAATCAGTTTCATAAGCCTTTATAATATTTTCAGATTGCGTGAAATATCCAAAATGGCTAGGTGAATCGCCCATCTCTAATTGCATACCGCATATAGTGAAATCATTAGTTCCAGTGAATGCTACATCAATTAAACGAGAAGAAAGATTAAAAGAAGTATAAACTCTTGTCCAAGAAGATGTAATGTTATAAGCAACATTCTTTCTATCTTCTCCAGTGTTATTATAACCAAGATAAAATGTACCGGATCCTTTTACAAAACAACTAAGAGTATATCTCTGAGATGGTTCAATACTAATATTGTGTTGATAAATTCCTCCATTAGTACCAGTTACTTTAACTCCACGAGTGATTCCATAAGCAGGAGCATCATCAATTTGTATAGTTTGAAAAGAAGAAGTTCCAGGGTTTACCATATACCAATCTTGGCCCAACACAATCGGATTTATACATGAAATAATATTTCCTTTACCGAATCCTTCTACGGTTTCGTCTTGAGCTTGTAATGCAGCCACAATAGATGGAAGAGTGTAGTTCATAATTGATTCATATAAAGGCCAATCATGTGACTTTTTTAAAGCTTCTAAATCAAAATTCTTTTCATCGTCAACATATAGAGCTTCTAAACCCTTAATGATTGCCATGTTAGCATTATATGCATCTTTTAAATCTTCAACTTTTTTCCCGAACCAATTTGTTTGAGCAGTATCAATTGGGACTCTATTCATTAATTCAGTAAGAACTTCCAGATTTTTATTATATTCTTTGGATAAATTAATAAACTCTTCTCTGCGGGACTCCCGGTAGCTTTGCCATGCATTATATTTTTCTTGTAGTGAAGTATCCATGTAAGGCTCACATATAAAATAGGAAAGATCAGTAATTACAGAATCACCAAAATTGACTGCATCAATATTATAATCATCTAAGCCTTCAACATAAAATTGTGTAACTAAATTTTCATCTCTGGAAATAGTTATACTATTCTGAATGTTTCTAAAACCCAAAACTACATTTGTATCTTTACCTAAGCTGTCAGGTCTATAAACATTTATGGTCATATTTACAGTATCAAACTCAAACACACATTTATAGGCTTGTGCGGCCTCTTGTGTTAAGAAAGCATATACATTTTGATCGTCTACTTCAAAGTTACATATATTATTAGGGAGCAATTTTCCGTCGTCATCAGGAGTAATATTATCCACATAACCTATATGCCAACCAGGGACATCTGCATGTTTTAATACTAAATGTAAAAAACTTAGATCTTCATTTTCTGAATCATAAAACTTAATCTGATAAAACTTATTTGTATCATGAGTTGCCTGATACATCATTTCATAGGAATCTTCTTCGCCCATATTAATTTTAAAGTTTTTTAGTTTATATTGAGTAAGCATGATTTCATAAGACTCAGCAGTAATCTCTTTAGTTTCACGCAAACCATCATTATTAATAGTTGGCGGATCTACTATTTTGAACCAAATGCCATCACAGTATAGCTCCATTAACTCATCAAGTTCTTCATACCCGTCAGTAACAGTATTGTTTATGTATTTATCAACAGTAAATGTTAATTCAGCTGTATTATTAGTTTTTAACGACAATGAAGCGGTAGATGTATCAATGCCTCCTAGCGCACAATATAATCTTTTGCCAGGTTTAGCTAAATAAATAATAGAAGGCTCAGTACGTCCATAAATATCATACTTATGATTTATTTTCACCCAAACGCACCCACCTTTCTTGGTTCTCTATAAATAAGCTCAAATGTAGCATCACCAGTGAATCTTAATTCATTTTCACCGTAAGCCAATCTAAGCCAGTATATATTATCTATATCTTTTACACCCAAATCTTCAAAACTTATAATTGAATTAGTAATGTCATATATTTTTAAATGCTGGCAATCAATATAAAAGTCATCATCTTTTAAAGCATTTATTTTCATTGTTCCGTTATTGTCTGTTACATTTTGGATTGTAATAGTGCCATGGCTTTTAGGGGAAATTTTAATAAGAGGATAGATGTAATCTTCATGACAGTCAGAAGTGTTGTTAATTATATAAGTTTTTGGAAGAGTAGAAGAAGAGGTGATATTATGTGTAATCTCAGGAGTGTAACCATATGGACTGTCGCAAGTGACTGTAAAATTCATTTCATATGGGAACACAACATGATCAGTAGTAATTTCTGTGAATGTAGCAAAGAACTCTATATCTTCGTAGAAGTAGTCACCACCAATTATCTTAAATAATTTTGGTGTTTGTGGAGAAGTTAGCCAGCCATTAATAATACGGATATTGCTTGAAGAAAGGTAATCAGTATCATTCATCTGTATAACACCTAATTTAACATCTGGAATGTACTCCAATGGGAAAGTAATAATACCATTTTTCAATATAGGAGTACATTTTTCTGGATATGTAATGATTCCACTAGATAATTCAGGTGTCACATTTGTATTGTGACAAGGATTTTTCATGATGCTAAGTGTAAAGCTATAATTATCACCGTACACTGTTCCGAAATGATTTTCTCTTGCTCTATATCTATTCTTTTCTCCTAACTGTAAAGATCTGCTTTCAAGATTATCATTGTCTGTGATTCCAGTCATTATAATCCCGTATTCACTAGAATTATGTCCATCAAATTCAAATTGTAACATTTATTCACCTCTTTCATTTTATAATTTCATACAATAAAAGAACTGCCGAAGCAGTCCTTTTATCATCTAAGCTTTCTCCAGTCTCTAGTCATATTTTTGTTAATAATTGTAGAAACTTTGTTTGCGACATCTTGGATGTCTAAATCATTACTCATATTTGCTACATTAATGTTCACTTCGTTGTTGATAGTATAATCATTATTTGTGGCAGTAGGAGTAACCGGGTTAAACATATTGGTAAAGTTATTCATTGCAGCAATAGAAGGCTTGAGCAGACGAGTAAATTCCTCGGTCATTACTGATTCGCCAACTTTTGCACCAATGAATCCCTGATCTCCATTACTAATAATAGCTTTACCTAAAAGAGTACTCATATCAGCAGGTATTAGCTTATTTATTATTCCACCAGTAGCAAAACCATATGATTTATATTTTTGAAGTATCTGATTTTTTAAAGCAGAGCCCCATGAATCATATTTTTTAACACCTGGAGTACTAATTTCAAGAATATCTGCAAGCTGCTGCATTTCTTTTGGTCCGACTTTCTTACCTTTAGCATTAAAATATCCTATTAAAGGACTCACTCCGGTAGGAACGTCTGTCGCACCGTCTGGACGGTTTTGAAGAGTATTAAACCAACTCTTTAAATATGTTGGTTTATCATTCAAATAAGCTTTTTTGAATCCCTCAACTGCTATGTTTGCCTTATCAGCATGGTTTCCACCATTTCGATAAGCATATTCGAGAGCTGCCTGCATTTTATCATTGGTCATAGCCAATCCATTTTTATTTGCATATTCTTCAATTGCGTCGTAATGCGCATCTGGCATTACATGTACAACACAAGTTTTGCTCCCAAAATCACTTTTAGCTGTAATAGTAGCCTTAAATGTTTTTTCCAGTCCACCGACTAGGATTCCTGTCACTCCGCCACCTTTAGAAGTTTGTACCCCTTTTGTAGCCGTAACCTTACCAGACGATGAAACTTTTGCAACATCAGTTTTATCACTAGACCATTTAATATCTGAATGTAAAGGTGCGGTAGGAGACCATGTAACTTTCAATTTATAAGATTCATTTGGTGTCAAGAATATTTCTGATTTGTTTAATGAAAAACTATAACTTTTTCCATTAACTGTACCTGGAGTTTCATTTCCAGCACCAGTGGAGTCTTTATTGCTATTAAATGTATTGTGAATACCATTCTCAGCACCGGTATATGTATTATTACCAGTTGTAGAACCACCTTGTCCATTGCTTGTTCCGTATGGAAGAGTAACTTTCATATTAGAAATGGTTTCTAATGCTTTTATCTGTTGAATCAAACTTGTATTGAAATCAGCAGACTTACCTATCATAGTATCAAATGTGCTAGACACCTTAACACCATACTGATCCATCACAGTATGTAAATGTTTATATGTGTTATCATAATTAGTGGTTACATTGGTAAGCATTCCACTAATAATAGCTTCCTGAAACGAAGAATTTTTCTTTACTGCATCAAGTGTATTATCAAGAGCTTTATTCGCTTCATTAGAGAAATTCTCATAGCCGGTATTTTTCATATCGACTTCGTGTTGATGCATGGTATCTGCCATATCATCTTCGGCATCTGCAAGTTCTGCACGTAATTTCTCAAGACGAGCTTTGGCGGCAGCATTACTGGTTCCTTCAAGGGCAGCTATCTGGGATTTAAGAGTATTAATATCTTTAGACTTCTTTTTTAAAGTTTTGTCATAATCGTAATATTTCTCTTTAGCAGAAAGAGCGTCTTTACGCTTATCAATATTTTCCTGAAGTAAATCATTCTCTTTCTTAATTTGAGTCTCATACATATCAAGCATATTCTGTTTCAGTTCAGAAAGAGCAGTAGATTCTTGTTGAATACCATCAAGAAGTTGTTTGCTTTTCTCATTGTATTCGTCTAAGCTGTAACAACCATTTTTATATTGTTCTTCAAGCTTATTAAGACCTTCCCTATAGTTAGCAATCTTCTGTTTTGTCGCATCTATAGATTCTTGAGTTAATAAAATGTTAGTTAATCCATTTGTAGTAAATGAACCATCATCATTGTAAAAACTTTCAGCGTCACCGAGAAGTTTTTGCATAGTCTGATATTCAGTGATAACATTTGATAGTTTATCTTGTGCATCATCAAATGGTTTCCAACGAAGCTCCATGATTTCATTTTTCAGATTTTCTATATCACTGCCGATTTTTAAAATTTGTTCGTCAATCTGTGCTATAGAATTAAGATACTTCTGAGCTTCTTCATTGTTCATAGAAGAAAAATGAATATCATAGTATTCGGCTTTTTCTGCACGAAGCTTTTGAAGTGCATTAATCTGTCTCGCATTAGATTTAATGCGCTCCTGATAAATCTTTTCGTTAATCTGATACTCAGGATTATCATTTGCTTTTGCGTAATCAATTACTGCATCCTGCTTGGAACCTGCACGATCCCAGCGGTCAACAGCCCATTGTTTTATCTGTTCACGATTATCTTGTAAAGCCTGAACTAATTCAGCAGCTTCATTTTCTAACTTAACAGCCTCTGTCTGGAGACTATAAAGCTGTTTCTTCATCTTTTGGTATTCTGGATCGACAGTTTTATGTCCATTTACCTTAAGATATTCTTTCATCCTACCTTTATATTCTTTTATTTCTTTATCAGTAAGACGTTTCTGTTCATTGGTATAATAGAGTTCCTTTTTCATGTATTTTTCATATTTAGAACCAGGTTTCTGATTATACCCTTGTGAGATTCTCAATTCCTGTTTAGCTTTGTAATAGTCAGCTTTATTCTCACGTTTACCTATGACGGTGTCATAAGCTTCAATAACACGTTCGACCTTTGCTTTAGCTAAATCTTTCTGTGACTTAGTGAGTTCACGAATCGCTTTGTCACAATCCAAGATTTTTTCATACCATTCCTGATATGCGTCAACACGTTTCTTATCATCTTCGGATAAACTTTCAATATTGATTGTACCATTCTGGACTTTCTTTTTCAGTTCGTCAGATAAACCAACAGCAGAAGCAACTTCATTTGCTTTAGCTACGTATTTTGCTCTGGAATCTTTTTGTGTCTGTAATTGTTTATTTAGATTTTTAAGTGCTTTATCATAATTCTTCTCAGAAGACTTATAATTACTATAATCGCTTTCAGCGATATCTTGATACTTTTCAACGATTCTCTCTAAACGATCAAGAGCAGTTTCTATCCAGTCTTTAGCTTGAGTACTTACTTTTTTAATTGTATCATCTAATTCTGATGTACCGTCTGCATAGGCAGGAGCAAGGGTTACACTGGAAGCAGTGCCTTGTGCATATGCTCTAGCATGACCATGTGTAGCACCATGTTTTAATAAATCCTCTGTTTGAGTAGCTGAAAAGATGATGTCACCTTTTTTCAAATTCTCAATATGAGCACCACCAGGAATAAGCGACCATACACCATCACGCACTATGGATTCAGAATGACCATTGATACCTACTTCGTTAACAATGGCCTGTTCATCATGTTTAAGTGCTACATCACCTTTTGCATGAGCAAAAGAGAGAGGCTTCATATTGAGAACGTTATAAGCTGTTCCAGAAGCGTGGGCAACTGAAGTCATTGTACCCGAAGCAGTTGCTATGGCACCACCAGATGGAGCACCTATAATATGAGCATAATAATTAACTGTGCCAGAAATAGTAGGAGCTGAGGTAGGAAAATCTCCTTCATAATGAGCAACTCCGTATGCATCATCAGCCACATGTGGGAAAATGCCTTCATAATTTGCTATTCCTTCAGCATCTGGAACAGTAGGCGCTTCATCTACATGAGCTGTAGCTTTAACGGTTGTATCTGGTACAGTGGGAGCTTCTGTTACATTAGCTTTTGCATTTAAACTTACTTGTACACCTTCTCCACCAGTAACACCAGTGATATTGGCTTTAGCATTGACCTCAACAGCATCTCCAGAATAAGGCTCGATTTCAAGTTTACCTTTAACAGGAACTTCAGTATCAGCAGTAGCGGCAGAATCAACATCTACCCCTTTAATAGAAGCGTGTACTTCTACATTTGCTCCTTTAGAATTTGCTGTACTTTGAGCTTGCATAAGCTCATCAAATTCTTCTTTATTGTTTACTTCGCAATCAACAACCAATTTAGCTCCATTGGTAGGGGCAGATTCAATTAATTCGGTGGCCTTCTCAACATCCTCTTCACCATTAACTTCCATATCAATAGTAGCTGTAGTATCAGATGGCATAGATTCAATTGTAGATTTTGCTTGTTCAAAACTACCTTCATTAGAAACATCACAGTTTAAAGTTACAGTGGATCCAGAAACGTTTTGTAAGTTTTCAATATCTGATTCTGCTTCACTGGTATCTGCTTCAACATCAACTTTTGCCGTTATGTCGTCATTTGACATTTTAAGCAATTGGTCTTCTGCAGTTTGTATATTATCAGTATCTACTAATTTAACTTTAGAATCAGTCTGAGCTTGCTGTAAAGTTTCAAAAGCTGCATTAGCATCTTGAGTAGCTTGATCCAGAGTGTTATCCATGCCTTTTTGGTATAATTGGGTCTGGACATCCATTTCATTCTTAGCTTGCATAAAGTCTTGAGCAGCTTTTACAATACTAGAACTAGAATCGGCTTGAGATATATCAGAGGAGTTATATTCTACATCTTGCTCATGCGAAATAGCTCCTGTATACACAGTCTGGAGTTCTTCACCACCAGTAATCTCTGGATGGTATTTACCATCACGATCTCTATACTTATCTACTTCTGTTCCTAAATCAGTTACTTGCTGATGAATAGAATCTAAATCAGTTGAATCAAAATCAAATTTATAAGTTTTTCCTGTGAGATCAGTTAATTCATTTTGAGCTTCTTTCGCTTCGGTAACTACAGAATCCAGATTTTTTGTTGCATCAGTAGTATCCGTATTAACCTTTAAGATACCTAAACCTTCAAGAGCAGTAAGAATCTGATCTTTGGACAATTGAGTCTTATCTGCTAACTGTTGTATGGCATTCTCAGCCTGTTCCATACCCTCAACATTATAAGCACCATCATTTAATTTGATGCCCTCTAATTGTGTACGGTTATATTTAGAAAGGGTTTCAAATGACTTTTCAGTAGCGGCATCGTTTTCTTTATGGGCAGCAGTAAGAGCTTCCAATGAATGTGTATATTCAGCAGCTCTGTCAGGATCATCACCGAATCCCATCTGTTCAGCAGTCTGTGGTTTCTCCCAAGACCCCTTAGTAGTTTCTTTAGAGGAATCACTACTTTTCTCAGAATCTTTTAATTTACCAGCTTCTTTTAAAGCCTCAATAACAGAACGAGCTTGGTCTTTAGTTAAACCGAGTTTTTCACATAAAGATTCAACAGCTTTTTCTGCATCACCTAATTCAGTGTCCCATTTACCATCATTGAAATCTATACCTTCTAACTGTTCAGAAGTATATTTTCCAAGAGTGTCTACTAAAGAAGTAACATCTGTGTTCTGTTCTTCATATGCTTTATTGATACCATCAAGAGCTGTAGTAACAGAAGCAGAATCTGTTATGATACCATCCATTAATGAAGATACATCTGTTCCTAAAAGAGCTTCAACAGTTGTACCGGCAGAAGCAGCTAGTTCTTCTTGTTTAGCTTTTAATTGATTAATAGCTGCATTTCGCTGATCATTTGTCAATTGATCATTTTTTTGAACTCTTTTTATCTCTTCTTCGTAGGCTTGCGCTCCCATGGCAGATGAATTGAAATTATCAATAGCATTTTGAGCAGCATCTTCTGAATAAGACTCCATGTTATCATAGGTTTCTTTTAAATCCTGTTTATATTTATTAACTTTATCCTCAGAAGCAGAAATAGCAGTAGTGTTAGTACTATCTGTATTTTTCAGTTCTTCGAGTCGTTTCTGTTCATCCGAAAGGGCAGAAGTAAGTTCTTGAGTTCTGTCTATACCTTCCTCTATAGATGATATAAAGTTATTATCAATGCCATAATCACGAAGACGACCGAAGTTAGCACTCATGAATTCTTTGCTGATTCCCATTGATCGAGCGGCTTTACTCATATCATCTATGTCAAATGACCATCTTTTACTTGCATCATCATAAGATGCCATACCCTTAGATTTAAGATCAGCTAAGAAATTATTAACACCTGTCTTATCTTCTGTGAGGTATCTTACAGCTTTACCATAATTCTCTGCAAAGTTTGCTCTATCATCTGAACCTGTAGGAGAAATAAGAGCAGCAAATGATTTAAAATCATCTGTACCTACAAGACCTTTATCATATGCATCTTTAGCATTTTTTAGTCCGGCAACAATGTTATTATATTTATCTCCGGCATTCTCCGTACTCTGGGCACGTTGCCACTGAGAATAATAGGAAAGAAGTTCCTGTTGCTGTTTCTTAGTTGCTTGCCATTCAGACTGAGATTGCATATAAGATAAATATTCATCTCTAGCATCTTTTAATTTATCTTTTTCTGCGTTATAAGTTGCTCTAGCTGCTTCCTTGTCATCGGCTTTAGCAATAGCTTTCCAAGCTTTATCTGTTTCTTCTGCTTGCTCGGCAATAGCTTTAGTCTGTAACTTAATACCCTTTTCGAAATCTCCATCAGTGGCTTCAGCCTGATATTCTGTAAAGGTTTTCAAAGCATCTATGTTTAGTTTGATACCATCAGAAGTAGTGGTGAATAAATCATTAACATTTTGCTCAATGCCACGAGGATCTTTCACATCTTTGAAAGCAGTAGAAAGGATCTTAACATTGTCTTTAGAAATTCCACCTGCAGAAGTAGTCTCTGTAAGAATAGTTCCCATAGAAGAAAGAGTAGACTTAGCAGTTGATACTTTCGTTTCCATTGAATCTAAAGAAACGGCTGCCTGATCACTCATATCTTTAGCTGCTTGTTTAGCCTTTTCGAATGCCGTATAAAAATCATCAATTGAACCTAAATCTTTATTATCAGTGATAACCTGTACAGCTATTTCAAGTTCATCTTGTGTAGCATTTTTTAGATCTTCTCTTACTTTTTCGGCATCGCCTTTAGTTTTACTAGCCTTTGCTCCTTTCAGAGCATCTCTAACCCTATTAAGACTATCTTGATTCTCCCAAACAGTATAAGCTTTATCATTGTCATCATATTCAGTATGAGCAAAACCAAAAGCTTCGGCTAAAGTACCTTTAGTCCAGAAGTCACTTTGAGAAATATCTGCTATAGACTCAAGGACATCATCTCTTCTTGCAGCAAATTCTCTTACAGTTTCCTGGTCTTTAGGTTCCATTTCAAACAGTTGAGACCAAAGCTTTTGTTGATCTGGAGTAGCAGTAGCCATAGGGTTGACTACATTGTTACGGAGCCATGTATCCATGTCTTTACCAGACTGCTCAAAATTATCTAACAATCTTGTGCCGTCTGAAGAACTAAGCATACTGTTCAACTGTGATTGAAATTCTGATGCTTTATCTTGATCGTCCCAGCTATCAAAAGAATCAATAGTACTTGCCATTGATTTGATAGAAGAAACCATTTCTCTTTTAGAGGCATCTATAGATTCTTGAGTATTAACTAAATTAGTATGAGCTTCTTGAAGTTCGCTATTATCTGAGTTTAAAACACTGGCAGCTTCACTATTAAGAAAATCTAACTGTTTACCATCAAATTCAAGAGTTATCTTTTGACCATCCGCAGATTGCTTATAACCTTTTATTGCTTTTCCAAATGTATTACCAAGTGCATCATATGCAGTTTGATCCAGTGTATAGGTGATGGTATCTTCTCCTTTTGTATGCTTTTTAAGCATATCGGAAAATTTTTGTACAGAATCAACTTTATATTTCGCTGCATCATATGCATTTTTGTATTCGTCTTGTTTGCCCTTATTCTTTCCTAAAGCAGTCTCATACCCTTTATACTGATCACTAATATTTTTCTTTGTATCATAATAAGTAAGATTCCTCTGTAGCTTTAGATAATCATTAACCTGAGTGTTTAAATCCTCAGCATTAGTTCCTGCATTAAGAATAGCATTGCCTTGAGAATCCCATGAACGTGTGAGACTAGGAGCAGCGGCAGCAATCTGATTACTCGTATCTAAGAAATCCTTATATTCATCATCTGTAAGACTAATATTTTTAATAGAATTACCAGATATTTTTACGCCTTTAGATAATTCTGTGTATTTAGAAGTAAGTTCTCCAAGAGATGCTTTCTGGTCTTCATAGGCTTTAGTTTGGGATTGAATGGATTCTTTCGCTTCTTGACCTTTAGCAATAATATTATCATCATAATGAACAATCGCATCAATACCTTGAAGTCCCCATGAGATTAATTGCTGTGCAATCATTGCTGTACCGGCAGAAATAACAGCATTACCAATTGATGAAAGCGCAGAAGAAGCAAAACTTTTAAGTCCATCAGTAAATTTAGGTTTGACTTGCTTATTGGGGTTTTCTACTTCATTTTCTTTCTTAAAATCACTAAGAGTTTTCGTATTCGCTACAATTTGGTTACCATAATCTTTCGCTCTTTCACTGGCATTTTTTAGAACTTTATCAGCAATTTTCTGTCTTTCTGCGTTATCGGTAATAGTTTGACCATTTTCTTGAAGCTTTTTATTAAGATTTGTTAATACTTTTTCATCTTCTTGGTATCTATTCCAATTTGACACCGCTTCCGCACGGCCTTCATTGTACAATCTTGTTCTTCTGTCCCAACGTGTTTCTGGTAAAATTCCACCTTGGTCATTCTTTTCAAAAACCAGATACTGTGATATAATATAGTTCATCTTAAAAACTATATAGAAGGTGAAAATTTATGGGAAAACTTATATTTTGTAATAAATGTGGAAACGTAGGTTGCAATCAAGAAATTGGAAGTAGATGTTGGCAATGTGACGATGGAGTTTTTATAGCTGCCAATATTGATTCAGAAATTGCAGATGCAGAAGTGACAAAAGAATACAAAGAAGCACATAATGGCGACTATCCTAGTATAGAAGAATCTGATGAAATGCTCCGAGAGAAATATTTCTATGGCAAGCTAGACTCTGATGTTACCAAAGCAGCTGTCGAAAAAAGAAAATACTGGGAATCCCCTGAAGGAGTAGAGCAACGAAACAAAGAAATGGACCAATGGTATGCCAAACAGAATGCTCAGAAATTCTCTACTGGGCCTAAGTGTCCAACCTGTGGTTCCACCAATATTCGTAAAATCTCTACAGGAGAACGTATGGTATCAGTAGGGATGTTGGGACTATTCAGTAAGAAAATCAATAAGAGCTTTAAGTGTAACTCTTGTGGATACACTTGGTGATAGTTTATGAGTAATTTTAAAGATGATGATTATGTTAAAGAGTTCATATGTAGGACACAAATGAATTATTTTATGATTCAAAAATTAGCTGGACATAATAAAAATAAAGAGATTTCTTGTTTAAAAAAAATTATGTTTGCCAATGAATTTGAATATCAAAAATGTTATGAGATTACTCAATTAATTAATTCTTTTTTGGGATTACTTGTTTTCCCAAAAGAGAAGTATTTTAATTTTTTATCACGTAAAAACAATGATTTTACACATACGTCTACATTAAAAAAACTTACTAATAAGACGTATGACGAGAACTATGAAAACACATACAAAGAAAATAATTGTGAAAGAAATGTAATAAGGCATTTAAGAAATGCTGTTTGCCATAGACGCTTAACAATTTATCCTTTAACGCATAATAAAAGTACTGAAATACAAAAGATAAAGTTTGAAGATGTAAGTACTCAAAAAGGTTACGAAGGAGAATTCTCTCTTATTATCAATATAGATGATTTAGAAAAAATAGTATTAGAATTGAATCGTTGTTTTCTATGTCCTCATTTGGGTAAAACTGATCAGTGTGGACAATGTGGAGCTAAGTTTTGATTATAATAAACTAATATTCTGTATATACAAAGTTGTCGAATATTGTTATTATACTACTAGGTATATTATGGTTATAGGTGCTGCATTATAACTCGCTGCACGATAATATACTTGATCATTTCTTTTGATCATGCAGAAGTGTTGGCATACATTCTGTATTGTTGATGCGGACGAAGAATCTGCCCGTTCTGGGCAATACACTTCCCCAATAAAGAAATTTATAAGGGAAGGGGGTGAAAAGAAGAATATGAATACTGGAATAATAATATCTCTTGGTAGTCTTTTACTTGTTGTAATATTAGCTGGTCTATATTATAACTCGAAAAATCATACCGTTGATCAAATTTGCAACCATCCAGAATTATCTGATGAGAAAGTCAAATTTATCACCGGAATGATGAAAAGACAATACAAGAATAAAAAAGTTGACTAATCGCTAATAATGTTCTACTTTATCATTTAATTACTTCGTCATATGTATTTCTCTTTTTAAAATTTTTAATAGAAGGAGAACTGTCACAGCAGTTCTCCTTTCTGTGCACCAACACTTTGCATAATACTATAGGAAAGTTAACAATCTCGACTGCATTGAATACAACCGAAAAAGATTATTCGTATAAGTCATATCCTGGGAGTTGATTAGCAATTTCTTTTGGGTAATTACTGATAAATTTTGTTCTGCCAATATCACTGATTTCTATAAGTAAATCTGTAATTTCGTTTGAGCTTAGATTTTGAATATATTCAGGAACTAATCTATCAAAAATGTTTTTATCCATTAAATACACCTACTTTCAAAACTATATTATGGAGGTTTAAAGATTATGGAAATATTAGAATGTCCTCTTTACAAAGAGTGTAAAGAAGAGGAATGTCCGTACTTTGAAAATGAAGATTGTACGTATTATACTAAGAAAGAGCAGGAGACTGAATAGTCTTTTGCTCTTTTGATGAATTTTGTAAGTATGTTTTATAAGTATCACAAGTAATACCTCTTATAACAGGAGAATCAATTATCTGACTTTTCTCTTTGCTAATAAACATTAGCTCCAATTTACTCCCCATGATGTTACCTCCTCGAAAGTTATTTCTGGGAATATTTTCTGAACAACAGAAAAAGTAGTTAGTTTGACTTTTGTTTCATTTGTTTCTTGAAAATAGTAATGCACTAATTCTTCAATAAATGCGAATAGTTGCATGTGTTGATTGTTAGATGTAATTATCCGTTCCATGGAGTATACTAAAAAAGACATACATCTTCCATAAGTGGTTGCTTCATTTTCGGTGACAGAAAAACTGCCATCTTTTGTAAATATTAGACTTACAGGAAATAATTTAGTAGGATCAATATTTTTTTCATATAAATATTTGCTTAAGGATTCTAATCCTTTAGTAAACAAATTGGCCAGTTCCTCTGGCATTTCATAAGTTGCATTCATAAATAAGCATCCGTCAAAATATGGCGGAGCAATTGGTGCATAAGTTCTGATAGAATTATTTATTATCATAGTTTTACCCTCCTATGTGAAATATAGCATAGAAGAATAATAAAGTAAAGATTTGTGCTTACATCACCTTTGCACATAAGGTAAGATTGCTTACGAGAGTAAGATGTATTTACCCTTTAATTTATTCGGCGTAAGCTGCCTAACAGTCCTGACTATTCCTTCTTGATCCGGAAACCAAGTTCCCATTATAGTCGATGAACGTTCTTCTCAGAGAGAAGCTTCGCTGCAGATCACCCATATATATACGTTGTTACTATACCTATTACATTGCTGTAATAGGGGAGTAGTATATATTTCGGTTCACCCTGAATGCTAAATTAAAAGCATTTCTCTATTCCTTCGAATAAAGACAGTTTCGGTTGTTTGCTTAGTAACCCCTTTCTCATATGAGATCGTTCCGTGTCACCACCAGGTTACATGGGGCGTTTTCTAAAGGACCAACTGATAATTTGTCCCACCCCAGTCCATAGCATGGCTAACAAGCATACCGCCGACTCCGGCTAAGGTTTTATTGAGTCCTAAACCATTTAAAAGTCCTACAGCGCCGTTGCCAACATCAAGCAATCCTTTAAAAGTATTAGTAGTACCTTCTGATTGCCATAATTGTGACCAAGATTCTTTGATCTTAGTTGTTTTTGCTTCAATAGAATCAAGGTATGTATTAAGCTCATTCTGAGCTGAATTTTGATAATTATTTGCGGAATCATTATAAACATCTGTAAGCAATTCAGGATGCTGCAATATGGATGCAAGAATATTACTTCTATTTTTTCCTGCCATCATTTCAAGCAGAGCAGCCTGTCTATTCTGACCATCTGCCAAATCTTGCTTACCAATATCATCCCAAACCTGAGAGATATCTTTTAAAATATCATAAGTATCTCTATAGTTTCCATTCATATCAAGAATAGAAACTCCAGCCTTACCGTTAACGGCAGTAAGAGATTTAATATTTGAATTAAGTTTAGAAGTGGTCTCTACAAGACCTTCTGTATCTTCACCCATAGAAGATAATTCTTCAGCAGAAGTGCCTCTAAGTCGTAATGCAATTGTTCTAAGACCAGCACCTACCTTCGATGGATCCTGCACTACACTATTTGCTGCCGTAACGAGAGCAACTGATTTATCGAAGTCATTTCCCGCTGCTACTAATGCTGAACCTGAATCTTGTAAAGCAGTGGCAATTCCGTCTGTAGAAATTGCATAGTTGTTACCAATAAGATTCATTTTATCAACGAGATCCATAGAATCATCAACTTTTACATCGTATGCTTTCATCATGGAAATCATAGCGGTTGTTGCATCATCTATAGATCCGAATTCTGATACATTTTTTAAAATACCTGTATTTTTAGCTAAAGTCTGAGATTCATTTAAGCTATGTCCAAGACGAGAAAAATCAGCAGCACTACTAGTAATCTGAGTGGTTGTACTACCAATGTCTTTGGCATCAGTTCTAGCCTGAGTAGTAAAGTCTCTATATTCTTGTTTTGTACCATCTGATGTTTTCTTAAGTTCAGTCATCGCTGAATCTAATTCTTTTATTGATTCGACACCGGATCTGACACCCGTTGTTAATGCTTGGAATCCAAAATTACTTACAAGATACTGGCTAAGACTACGGAACTTTTGCCCCATTTCAGAAATATAACTAGATAAAGGTTTTACACTTTGAGTAACTTTAGTAAGAGATTGGTCAATATTACCTGGACCATTTTTATATGCTAATTGATATTTTTCAAATACACCAGACCCTCTATCAATAGTAGCATACATTTTACCTTGTGCTGCATTAAACTCTGTTGTGTATTTGCTTCCTTTTGCCAGATCTGCTGACATTTGTTCCATCTTAAGACGGACTTTATCAGATGCTGGATCTAAATCTGTACCAATATATTCTGAACGGCTATATCTATTTGGAGTACGTGAGAAAAACTGATTAGTATTACCGAGATACCTAGCTTGACGATTGGCTTCAGAGCGAAGAGCAGCAAAACGTACTTCCTCAGTGTCTCTTTCATCTCCAGTAAGAGTCGCAAGACTATCACGAGATTTTTTTAATTGCTCATATGTATCATTGAAAGATTTTAATCTTTCATCATAACCTTGTCCTAGAGTTTTATCTAATGGTTTACCATTGTTAGGATTATATACTTGAGCCATTTTATTGAATGTCTTCTGTTTCTCACTCAAATTAGTGATTACTTTGTCATATTCTGAAGCACTATGAGTCATTGCTTTGTATGCTTCTTGATTCTTAGCCTGTGCTCCTCGAATGTCAGATGCAGAAGTAACCCAATCAGAAGCAGTACCTTGATTTTGTATCTGTCTAGCCAGCTGAGAATTTCTATGTCCTATAGTTCTCTTTGACTGTTTATAAGTACTTTCATCAATAATCCCACTTACATACTGTTCCTGTAGGGTTCCTATTGTCTTCATATTTCTCTTAATTTCAGCTTGAGCTTGTCTAAGAGTAATGCCTGTAGATCTTGCAGTATTAGAAGAACTAGTAGTTTCTCCAACAACTATTTTACCGTCTTTAGTTTTTATATTGTCTCCAACAGTAAGCTTAATAGAGCCCATGTTTTTAGCTGTAGATTTTATTTCATTAAGTTTGGCTAAAAGTCCATCAAGCTCCCCCATAATACCTTGATTTACGGAAAGTTTTACTTCTCCTAGATCAAGCTTGCCCTGATACTTTGACAGCTTATTGGCTGTATTAGCCATAGATTTTAAAGCTTTTTCGGGATCGACCATCTGTTCCACAAGATTAGATCCCTTAATAACAGGAGTATTTTTAGCGGCTTTGGCAGTTGCTTTACTTATTGTCTTTACCGCCATCTGTGCATTTTTAGTTAACTGTTTAGTATTACCTAATTCCACACCTAGTTTAATGTGTTTCTCTTTTAAAGAATTAATTCGTGTTTCTAATGTATTTAGCGCACTGTCTTCAACTTCTACACCAACGTTTATTATATAATCAGCCATTTTCTCACCTCACTTTATAAACCAACAGAATGTAATCCGCTGATAACGAATTTTGTTGCTTGCCCTTTGGCATGCATTTTTCTAGCACGAAAATATTGTTCCCAATAATTTCTGATAGGAGTTATTGTTTTACGAAATCCATGATTACCTGTTTCAAATCCCCAAGAAAAAACTATTTCTGGATCACCTTCCAATGGTTCCCATATGCCATGTCCTCCAGACATATGGCTTGAATCAAATCGTGCTCTAAGCTCTGCACTTCGACTATAAGCAAAGCCTGTAATTGTATGAATATTTTTTAAATCATAAAGTCTATAACCATCCGCCCAAGAGGAATAGTCATTATAATATTTTTCTTCTGACTGTTGTGCATCTCTTTCCATCTTAGGCTTGTAGTCATTAACAAACTGCTGTAAACCAATAGTTATTCCCTGGTCAATCAGCTTTCTTAACTGTGGAATTGTCCCCATCTTTTACATCAGCCAACTTTCGTAAATAATCTAACTGTTCCGGAGTAGCTTCTTTAAAAACATTTTCTAATATTCCAAATAATGCACTTAATCTATTAGACATAGAGTTAGTAAATGAAATACGAGCAGAAAGTGTTTCTTCAAACATAGCGACCATATCTCCATAATCAACACCAATCATTTCAATAATTTTATCTAAAAGACCAGAAGATACTAAGGCATCATAAGCATCAAGGCCTTCTTCGTCTTCGTAGGTGAGATTAGTATAGATAACCACACATGTCAGAGAAAAGTTTAAATGCTTATTCATTGGTTCGTATGTAAGAAGAGAAGTATCATATTCAATAATACTTTCAATAACTGTATCTATAAGTGCTCGTTTAGTAGCAAACGGCACATAATTTTCAACTTCAAGTTTTTCTAAAGCCCCTACTGGGTTCTCTTTATATTCTTTTACAAATTCTAAAATATTAATTTCCATCCTTTTTTCCCTCTTTCTTCCTTGCTCTTTTTAAAGCTTCATTTTCATCCCAATCGATCCAACCAGTAGACTTAGTATGAGTGATCCATACATAGTCCAAATCAGGATAGATATAATACATCAGTTTCCGTTTAATCTTGGCAGAAGGATCAACCATTCCACCTTTAGTGTCGTAGACACGTTCGCTTCCATCTGAGTATTTGACCCAAAAGTCAGCAACATAATCTATTGCACGTATAGTCTTTCCATTATGCCTGAAAGACGGTTGCAATTTATATTTTTTTTGTAATTCATAATCTACAATTTCACCAGAGTCCAATCCAGCGCATATGATGTCTTCATAAAATCTTTTCTCTAATAGAGAATCGAAACATACTTCTTTTTCTGTTTTTCTATCTATAACAGTACGATTCTGTTTACCTTTAGTAGTTTGATCGACACCATATTTAGATCTTTTTTTATAGTTCCTCACGTTATCACTCCAAAGTATGATTTTGATATTCTTTGTAATACGGATAACTTTCTTTCTTATCAAACACCATTACAATCACATCAGGACTATAATAAACATCTAAAGGCTTTAGCCCATGCTTTAAATAAAGTTTCATTTGCTGTGGGTCTATAATTCTCACTGCCTGAACCGGATCATAAGGAACTCCTTTTAAGTTAGGTATTACAATCTCCATTTAATTCCTCCGAAAAAAATAAGGGGAAACTGCAAAAATAGTGCGGCTTTCCCCTCAATAAAATATTTAATTTTCCGTCACTATTTTTTTAGTTTTTGCTTTAGGCTGTTCTTCTTTCATAATTTCATTTACTTTATCCTGAATAGGTTTAGTAAATTTTGTTTTATGAGTAACAGCATCAGCCAATTCTTTTTTTGCATCCTCTTTGGTCACATCACCAGTATTGTATTTAGCAATAATGTTATATACTTTTCTACATTCTTCTGTATGAAAAGCTACCATCCAAACAGGTTTATCTGCATCTTTAGTGCACTTAGGACAATACTCATAAGTAGTGCCACAAGTTACACAAATTCTTGGTTTTGATTTCATTGAGTATTCCTCCTTTTTCTCATTAGAAATACCCCGGATGAACCGGGGTATAACAACTTAAGGATTACTCCTCTACGTCGTCCTCTGTCATTACAATGTAATACAGCGGAGAACCTGTCTGACAATAATCTCTCTGAGCTACACCAGAGAATGTAATTGTGCTATCTGTTTCAAGTGTCAGATCGCAATCTGGTGATACCTGGAAACTTGGGAATACGATATAAGCTGCACGAACTACATCTACAGAACATGTGTCTGCAACGAGAACTTTCATTGTAATAGAAGAAGTAGTCGGGAACTTATCAGACTCATTAGTAACCTTAACACCGTTTTCTGTTTCATACTCGTATTTAGCAATAAGAGTACCTGTTACTCCAGTTGGAAGAGTGATTTTTCCACTGTCCTCAGCATATACAAATTCAGTTGCAGATGGAGCAGCAGTAGAAGAAGCACTATATGCTTTTCCTAAAGTACCATTTGCTTCCAGAGCATAAAGCTTTGTAAGTGGAGCTTTCGGTTTCAGCTTCTCAGGAATTGTATACTCTTTAATACCTGTAGTATCAATATGTAAGATTTTTGGTGCAAGAATCTTAGATTCTTTTGAAGCAACAATCTTATCTGTACCAAAAGTCTGAGACAGCATAGAGAATGAAAGTAAGTTACAATCAGCAGATACTTCTACAGATTTGGAAGTATAAAATCTCTTAATTAATACGCCAAGAGCGTCTGTTTTATCTTTACTTTCAGAAGTTGTATTAATAGAAACATTAGATAAATTGTTTAACAGATAGAGTAATTCTCCATCGCTATTTTCACCAACAATTTCTAAGACTCTATCAATAACCAGAGAATCAAAATTTGCCATAATATTTTCCTCCTTGATTTATTATTCGGTTTTAGTGACTCGTACATTGCTCGAAGAGGAGTACTCATTAGATAAGTCACGCAACCAATTTAATTGTTTAAGTAGATTTGGATTCTTAGACATATCAACCATTCCGCTGTACATTCCTGCAGAGATGGAGGCAGCAGTATTAATGGCCTGAATCCTTTGAACAGAATCTAAAAATGCATAGATTCCAAGACTTTTAAGACTGTTAATGTCATATTTAAAACCAGGACTATTTACCATAGATGAAATTAAAGGCAATAAAAAAGAACCCGGAGAGGGTTCTTGAGAAGCTTCTTTTACTCTTTGAATTTTTTTTCTTCTATCTTCATCTACTAATAGCTGTAAGGTTTCTTTGTTTGCAGCTCGTTCACGCTTAGGATGAATATTGTGCATCTCACGAATGAAAGATATCATTTCTATGTATATATCACGAGTAATTATTAATTCAGTATTTTCATCATAAAGCATTATATTATGAGTTTCCGGATCGACTAAAGGTGCCATATCTTTCAATGAAATAGTGTCACCTAAAAGAAGACAGGTATCTTCAACACCTATATCACGAGTAAGAAGTATGAATAAATCAAAATCATCCAACTTACTATAGTTATAACCAAGATCCCACAATTCAGACTTATAATCAGAAGGTATAGAACATATTTTATAAACTACATTAAAATAATGATTTTCTCCATATTTAGCTATATCAAGAATAGAAGGTTGATAAATAGTAATCTGATCATTAATTTTAAGATTCTCACCTAAATAAATGAGAAGTTTATCCATAATAATCACGACCTAACTTATCTAAGCGATTACTCTTAAGCCTATTTTGAATATCATTCGGAGCAGTCTGTTCAAAATACATATTCCTATAGTAATAACCATTTTCAGCCACTTTGCCAGAATCATATGTTTTTATTAACTGCGTACCTAATATGTTTGACCATTGAAATCTTTCTTTAACTAAAGCTGCTAGTAAATCCTGTCGATCAATACCCCAAATAGTACTGACATCATCCTGGTGAGCTATAGTTCTAAAAATAATTTGTTTAGAAACCATAATATTATTTGAGTATACAATTTCAGTGTCATTTACTTCAAAACAAATAAAGTTTTTGACTTTACTTTGTGCATCTGGAATCTTTAAAAAAGAATAAATATTTACATTATAATAATCTTCCGGACATGCATTAACTGCTTGAAGTTCTTTATTATTTAAGATTTCAATAATATCTGAATCTTTGTATAAATCCTCTAAGATTTTTCTCTTATCATAAGAAATACTGTCAAATCCCTGTTCATTTCTACAAGAAAATAATCTATCAATACGCTCTTGATTCATCGCATCACCTCCAATTCAATAGAAGATGGTTGCTTATTTGGAAGAGTAGCAATAATCTTTATTACTTTTCCTAAATTATTATAATTTAACAAAGCTTTGATACTTAACGTATTCTTACCTTCAGAGATTTCAAAGTCATTAGATAATTCTTCTACAGATAATTTGTTTCCATTGAACTCATAAGACCAAATGACAGATTTATCTTTAATATCACTCGCAACTGAAATAGTTCTTTTAGAGCCTCCAACACGTAAAGCTCTATTAGTACCTGAACATGATAAAACAATGTCCTCTATTTCTGGCTCTTGAGGAATAACCGGAGAGTCATAATAGTCACATATTTTTAATTCAACATTATCTGTAACTTTATTGAAATGATCCTGTTTAAGCGTTACTTTAGTCACTCCGCATGGGAACGTATCTTCTAGTTTTGACACTTCAAAAACTAAAGGCCTAATCATAGAATCACTCAACATGAAACGATCATTATAATCAATTGTTTGCGTAGTTGGAGTAGTAGGGACAATAAACTGTGACTGATTATCTACTGATGTAAAGAAACCATCGCTCCATACGCCACTGTTGTAGTTGTTGCGGTTTCTTAATACACCAAAACAACTATAAATTTGTTTATTCTTTATCCATTTAAACATCCAATTACATTTAAGAATGTTATATCTTATGAAAGAGTTTTTATCATTCTTCCCTAAAATAAGCCATAGCTCATGAACACCTGTGTTCTTATCCGGTATTTCAAGATAAAAACCAAAACGTTCAATACTATCTTGGTCCATATATTTCTTTTCAGGGAAATAGCCAGGTCTGAATTGAGCCAGATACTCAACCTGGTCCTTATTGATTGTATAGGTTTGAGAATACTGATATTTGATTTCAACATCTTCTAAGTATTCCATAGTCCTAGAATATAGCTTACATTGTCTGTAACCTAAGTCATTGGTGAAAGTTTTCTGCATGATTTCGTCTGACTGAGTACGAATACTGTCTGATACAGTATTACCGCATAAAGCCATTCTTTTTTTGAAAATATCACTCATGGTTATCACCTATTTTATCTATGATAGAATGAGCATCAAAAATTATTTTTCTATATTTTTGATGGTTGAAATTAGGATTATTAAATTCAAGTTTGGCGCATTCTATTGTATTAGCCAAATCAATTATATAAGGTGATGGGATTAATTCAGCTAATGCTGCAATATATAATTGCAAGTTATTAAAATAATTGTCAAGTTTTGGATAAGAGTTTTCTTGATAGATTAAAAGCCAATGAATTTTATTATGTAGTAATTCTATATAATCAGAGAACTGATTGTCATTAAAAGTTCCATATTTATACTTCATTCTGATCACCATCCAGATAAGAATTACTTCTGGAAGAGTGATTCCTAAAATATTTTCTGGCTTCCTTTTTATATTTCTTTTGAATGCTCATAATATAATTGGCATGTTCTTTTTGGCTGGTCCATTTTTCATCTTTTGAACCATAAAACATATTAGTATGCTCTAAAGAATTCAAACGAATATCATACCAAGCAACGACCATATATAAAGCAACGACTTCTATTTCACCATTAGTAAGGGTGTCCTCGAATTCGAACAGAACATCATTTTTTTTCGTTAAATCATGTTCTATTTTTAACTGGTCTAATTCAATCATTGCAATAGCACTATTTAGCCATTCTAAGCACAATTCAGTCCAGTCATCAGACGCTAATTTTAATACTTTTATATCTTCAACTTTATTTTCAAATCGTTTAAATACTGTTTCATAAGAGGTCATAGAACACCTCCTAAATCATTTTTTCTAACTCTGTACCACAAATTTCATCTACAGCACGTACTTTCTGAATAGAATCAAATGTACCATTATCCAGTCTAGTTGCTACCTCAATTTTAATTGCTGTTTTAAGTCCCTTAGGAACTTCAGCAAGTGCTTTCTTAAACTGAGCTGGCGAGAGAGCAAGAAACTGATTAATATCAGAAGCATCATAAAGATTATCATAAAGATCTTTTACATCTTTCCATCTAGGATCCTCTAATAATTCATCATTCTCAATCTGGAAACATGGATCATAGATATATGGTGAGCGGCTAGATTTAAGAGAGTACAAATCTCTATATTCTACTTCACGAACATCTCCATATCCATCCCAACGGTATAGAATATCACTTTGTTTACCAGGCATAAATAATGTTCCCTGCACTAAAGAACGACATTCAATAAGTTCGTTCTGTTCAAACTTTTTAGTAGTTTTAACAGGAGCTGTTTCCTTTGTAGTATTTTCAGTAGTAGCAACATTTTTTGTTGCAGCTCTTCTTGTTGCCATGTTATTACTCCTTTTTAATCAGTTAAAGAGGTGGTAATTCCACCTCTTTAAATAGTTTTTTATTTAAGTGTCCAAACTCCGAAACGCTTTCCAATAATTGTGGCCACACCCATTTTAATCTGATATTCATACTCAATAGTTTTATCCATATTTGTATTTCCATCAGATACTTCTTTAATCTGAGCGTCGCCTTCATTGTAGATCTTGATAAATTTGTTATCAGCTACTGGCATAATCAGAAGTTTAGTATTATCTACTAACTTTTTACTTGTGTCATTGTTAGCAAATCTCTGTGGAATTTCAACAAGACGAATACCTTCAAACATACCTAAACGGCCTGTAGTGTGTCTTTCATCTTTCATTGCATTAGATACCCAAGTAATATCTTCCATAGCAGAAAGTTTTGCAAGAGCAGATTTGGTACCCATAACAACTACTTCATCACCTGTAGCCATCTGTACATCTTCAATCAGAGTCATAAACTCATCTTTTGTAGCTGCTGCAAGTGTACCTGTCTTATTAAACTGTGTAGACGGGAGAACCTTCTCACCTGCTGCCATTACAGCCGCATATACCATATCGTTAATTTTCTTGTCAAAAGCTTCATAGATTTTCTGTACGAATCCAGCCCAGTCAATACGACCTGCCATAAACAGCTCATATTCTGCGTAAATTTTAATTCCATACCATGAGGTTCTAACAGAGAATGTCTGTCCTTCTGCCAGACGCTGTCTAATAATATCATGGTGATTACCGGAAAGCTCAGACACTGTCAGAATAACTTCATCTGGTACATAAAATTCATTAGTATCACCGTCAGCCATAGATTTGATTTCTACAAATTCATTGAAGAATGGGTTTTCTCCCCAACCAGAAACAAGCAGATTCTCTACTGTCTCTTCGATAATTTCAAATACATCAATTTTATGTCTACGAATAGCTTTTCTAAGTTCTTTTCTTGAGCAGTTTTCATCTACTCCAAGTACAGAGAACATAATCTCTCTGATTTTATTATTAGCATCTTTTGTAGATACTTTTTCTTCTCCCTTAGCTGTGTCAAACATAAGCTGGGAGTACTCTGCATAATCATTTTCAGCAAAAATATTTCTTACTTCATTACTTGAAAAATTAAGTTTCATTATGTATTCCTCCTTTCATTAACCAATTGTCAGCTTTTTGTCTGCTACAGTTACAGTTGCACCTTTAGTAGGAGTACCACTAAATCCTTCAGATGATACTTCAAACACATCACCTACATAAAGCTCATATGCTCGAACGATGTCACCATTTGCGTTATAGAAATTACTTTCATGTTTAAGAGCGGTAGTATATTCTTCGTATAACATTGGTACCTGGAGCAGTAACAGAGCATCTCCTGGTGTTTTAACTTCTACATACCAATTTCCGTTAGCTGCTTTATCCAGTACTACACCAGCAAAACCAGTAGATTCTTTAGCTTTATAAGTCTCCGGTTTGATATAATCGCCTTTTGCAACAATTGATCCGTTGTCCAGATCTTCTTCAATCTGAATGTTATAAATATGACCTGCAATAGTAGCTTTCAGCTTAGAGCTACCAGCAACAGCGTGTTTTTCAGCAGTGGCCATAAATTTCTGAAAATTAGATGCCATTTTTATTTCCTCCTTTAAATATTTTTAGGCAATAAAAAAGAGCTATTTGATAGCTCAATCCTTAAATAAACTTCCATATGGTTTCTTAGCTTTCTTAGGTTCAGTAAAACCAATAGCACTAGGTTTCTGCTGATAGTTGAAAGTGCCTTTTTCTTTAACATATTTACCTAAAATAGCATCGGCTCTTGTCTGTACTTCTTCTACACTGTAGATAGCCTGATTTTTGATCAGTTCTTTAAAATCTTCTCTATTTTTCAGTTCAGTGTAAATTTCAGCACCAAGAACAGCTTCTTTATCTTTTGATTCGTACTCATTAATTCTATTCTGAAGAGCAGCATAGTTACTTCTGAGTTCTTCTAATTCACTTTTTTCTGAAAGTGTAAGATACTCTTTAAATAATTCTGTTCTTTCATCTGAGAGAGATACTGCATCGCCATCTTTTGTATAGCCCTGACGGAAAATTTTACTTTCATCCCAGTTGCTATATACAAAATGGTCATCATATGTAGCATTAATAAAATACCATTCATTATCATTTTCTTCCCAAGTAGACAGAAGAGTATATAATGCACCTCTTACATCTTCATGACTAATTTCAAAAGTAACTTCAGTATTACCATTTTCTTTTTTTGTATATCTTTTTTTATTGCTAAACTCTGAATTGTCATTTGATTCTGGATCAGCTTCCGGATCAGTAACTGGTTCTTTTACCGGTTCGTTTGGATCTTCTGTACCTTCGAATAATTCAGCAAACTTAGCCTCTAACTCTTCATCGGACATAGACTCATAATCAAAGTCAAGGTCTTCAACAGTTTTAGAGTATTTCTCTAATAATTCATTGAGTTTCAACGTTTGGTTTCCTCCTTTCGTTGGTTCTTCAATTTCAAACTTAGCAAGAGTCTCCTGCAAAGACTGAATAACCTTTAGTAATTTTTCTTCTGTATTAGTAAAAAGACTATTATTCTCTTCACTGAAATCAGCAATATCTAATCTGGCACCCTCCATACCTTCTTCAACGGGTTTCTCGGTGATAGGATCAGTGCCTAAACAAGTTACACCATTATATCTGAATTTATCTAAGTGAAGCACTTTGTCCTTAGTGTCAAAAGAGAGTTCTGAAATACTTAATTCACAACTTACTTTACTTCCTTGTTTACGCTGAATAATTTCACATGCTGGAGCACAATAATCGTTATAAATTACCGCATCGGCAATAACATATGTTTTATCATGTTCTTTATCATACTCAAGATGATATCCTTCAGGATTGACAAAAACACCAATAGGTTGCTCAATGTATGTAATGTTTCCTTCATCATCAAATTCCATAGCATGAGAAGTAAAATCAGTAGTTCCATCAGATAAAGTGGTAATAGCGGCCAGAACTGGCCTATAGTGTAAAGACGGTAAAGCTTCTAACTGAGCTTCTTCAGATATATAAGATTTATTTCTATTTTCATATAAATGATTTACTTTGAATTTAGTTCGTAAAAAACCATCATCTTCATCAGAATCTTCTAATTCAAATTTTGCCGGAACCTGAACTGCAATATTATATCCAGACTCTTTGGCACTGAATACAGTTGTCTGATTCCTCTGTTCAAAAAAAGAATAGAGATCATCTAATGTAAGTACTTTTTTCTTCATGTTAGCCTCCTTTCTATTGTGTATTTTTATCCTCATAGAAGAGGAGTACTAACTTGCACAATAAATATCGGTATAAGTTAGCTTGTTTATATCTATATTTACATTTGCAAAAGAAAGAGATGAACAATTTGCAAATGTATAGATACCTTTAGTATAGCCGACCTGAGGAAAGCCAATAGATTTTAAAATATTTGCTGTTTCCTGGTCAGCAGTTCGGATAAAATGTTTGTTCATCTATTATCCCTCCTGTTCACTGGACTTTTCTGATTCTCTACTTTTTTCACCTTCATCTGTAAGGTTGTCAGATTGAGGTCTTCCACCTTTTGTATCATCTGTTTTACCATCAATAACTTGCTGTGAGGCAGATCCACTCAATGTGAAAGAAGTACTAAAAGGAATCCATGTTTCGTGAAGTTTTAGAACAGTATTTTCAAGATAATCCATAGATAAAGCTTCAAGAGGTGAGATACCATCAAGAGCAGCAACGGCTAGCTTTACTGGCACACCTCGTTCTCCAGATTTCATAAGTTCTTCTTTTTTAGAAGCTTTTGTATAAGGAGATACCTCAAAATATTTTACTCTAGCATGATCATCACCAATAGCAAAAGTAAGATATCTATTAACTCGTTCTTCTATCTGTGGAAGGACAGTTTTAATAGCCATCATTGTGTCACAAAGAATAGCAGCAGTAAAAGCTGTCGTACCTGAGACTTTGTCATTATCAAGAATCTGTGCACCACCAGAATTTTTAAATAAATTCGAAGTAGCAGTAGCAATTCTATTAACATCTTGAGTCTGGTCACCTTGAAACTCTATAGGTTCAATTTTAAGAGGGGAGATAGCTGCAGATACACAATCTGGAAGAGATTCAACTAGTCTATTATAATATTCAATGGCTGTATCAATATCTACTGAGAAATCATCTGGTTCGTCAGAGTTAGTAAGTGTTTCTAATCTTGCAACCAGAAGTTTATAGATTGATAAGTCATCTTTTACCGACTGAATACTTTGGAGATCAATAAGATCAATAAGTGGTTCGAACAAACCAGAAAGAGGTGGCATGTTAAGTGTTGGATCATCAATGTTAACTTTAATTACAAAAGTTCTTTCTGGATCCAACTCTTGCCAACGAAGAGTATTGTCACTTTGAAAGGAATTATATTTAGAATTAAATTCAGAATCCCAGTATTCTAAGTCGGCAGTATGACTTCTGAAATAACTGAAATCAAAGGCACAATTAAGAGTGCCATCATAATTGACAGAAGATACTTTACAATAATCTCCATCAAGAGGGTAAATGAAGAATCCAGAATCATCTTCATATGTATAACCATAAAATGTATCTTCACGCCATGCAATCAATAGGCATTTTAAAATCTCTGACTGCATATTCATCTTATCAAGTTGTACTAAAGTATTAAAATAACTAGTCTTTATTTTTTCATCGTCATGCGCATCCTCAGTAAAATCTATCTGAGGTATAACATTAAGAGCTGTTAAATCTACCATTTCTGCCTGATAGGAGATAAGTCTTCTGTAATTATGAGAAACTCTATATAAGAATCTGCTCAAATTACGAAGGTTAGATTCATTGGTTTTAGGGTTTTGCATATATTGACGTAATTTATCTTTACTAAATACAGTAAATGTTCTTGTTTCTGTTTTAGTTAAATCAATAAGCTGTACAGCTTGCTTTACTTGAGCGAATTTTTCTTGTAATGCCTGTTGTTTAAGAGCATAATTTTTTATCTCTTGAGTTGTTTTTTCCTCTTTAATAGCCAATGTCTCACCTCCTAACTAAACATTTTTCTTACTACACCTTTACGAATAGGCATAGCAGCAGCTATATTTTCTTTTTTGGGACGTTTCTTATTTTTAATATGTTCTCTACGAAGTTCTGAGAGTCCATAACAGAGCATTGAGAAACAATACGAACGATCATCATGCAATTTGTTTTGCTTCTCTGTAGACAGTTCAAAGCCATCTTTACCAGATTCTCGTTTCTTTCGTACCATATTAACCATTTCCTCCTTTAGCGAGTCGATCTGTACTAGACCAAGTTCCTCATCAGGAGATAGTTTATAAATTTTAGTTGAGGCCAAATTTCTTTCTTGAAGTTCTTCTTCAACTAAACGATCTAATTCACCTTTAGACATAGATTTATCTTTATACTTAGCAATTAAATCTTTTTTTGCTTTTGCCATTTCTTTTTCGTCTATATCTAGCATTGTTAAATATCCTTTATTATCATACTCAGCAGTGAAATCTATGAGATCAAGTCTCATCATTTCAATAGCAGCTTCATAGATAATAGATTTATACATAGTAGGCGGTAATAATTTAATTTTATCTACAGCATTAGGAAATTTTTTGACATAATCAGACGACTGTTCTTTATCTATAAGACCTCTATGTAAATATTTCTGTTCACCTTCATGTCCTTCTTCATACCAATCTTCCATAAGATAATCTGCAATATTAACACCGGCACCACCAGAACCAGCATCTATAAAGATATTACTTATGTTTGTATAGTCATCGACTCCATCACCGTTATAGTCAAGGATCAGTTGTTTCAATTTCTTGACCTGTTCAGGCGTACGCATAGGAGTTTTATTCTTTTTACTAAGATCCATAAAATTAATACCATTAGCAATACGCATTCTCCAATTGTCTGAAGAATCTTTATAATATTCTCCAACAAGGACAAAAGAGTTATCCATAGATCTAGCTGGATCATATGCTAAGGCAAAAAGTCTGTCTTTTGTATCATTAAACATAATTGGGGGACGGATAGTAGAATTTTTTACTATCATAGAACGTTTGAAGATGGCATCTGCACCGCCATCAGAAGTGAATATATTGTAATACTCACGAAGAGCTTTTTCTTTATTCTCACGCATTGCATTGTCAACCTTTTCTTTGGTTAACAGAGATGCTGGATAAATCTTACCTCTATATGTAGCATTAAACATAATCTCACAGTTGATGTCTGCTACAAAATGGTCTTTGGAACCCCAGATCATAGCTTTACTGTATTCTTTATACTTTTTATAAAAGTAAGAATCAGTAGTGCTGGCGCTTGAAGTGTAGAGTAATTGGTTAGGCAATTCTTTAGGAAGAGTAGTTACATTTACACTTCCACCCATTTTAAAGTTCTTATCCTGAGCTGTATATGGTTCAATAACCTGAAATACTTCTTCGTCCAGGAAACCAGATTCATCAAAACAAACTGCTTCCGCACGTTTTCCTCTTTTCGCGTTGACGTTACTGTTAAGTGTTTTAACGAAGCTACCATTATACAATCTATAAGTAAAACCTGCAGGATTTCTTATAAAACCATCATTATTGGTCATATTAATGACAACTTCATTCCTAAATACATCAGTTAATCCAGTAAATGACTCAATTTCATTTTTAGCGATAGATACAATCTTTTCAAAAGTTTCTATGGACTGGTCACTGGTGCCAGCACATATGTAGCATCTACAGTTATTAAGAAGCATACCTCTTGTCATGTAATATAATGCAAGCAATGTCGATTTTCCATAATTTCTGGTACATAACCATAGAGCATACATCTTATCCCAAGAATTCATAAATGTATAGGTCTGCACATCAAGAAGGTCAACGCCTATGAATCTTTCCATAAATTTGGTTGGATTTCTTAAGCCCCATTGTTTAATTTCAGAAAGTTTCTGCATTCCTTCCATTTTTCGTTGAGAAATGATTTCTTCTGTAGGCTTAACAAAAATAGTAGGTGTATCTGGAACCCATATACCAGAATCAGTCTGTTTCATTCCACAATCACCTCATCATTTTCATCAATCAATTTCTTATCTCTGAGGAAATTTTTTAGATCATCGTTCTCTCTACGAAGAATACGTGCTTCTTCAACCGCAGCATCACATTTATTTTCTAATTCCAACACCTTCTGACGTTGGGTAGATATCATTTCAGTATAGTCATTTTCATCTAAAGCCAACTGTTTCATGATTGCAGCAGTACTGGCTTCCGCAACCTGAAGCATACCTTGAGAAGTTCCTATATCAAAAGCATTTACTTCCTGTTCACGAAGCTTCATTTCCTTAAGCTCTTTTACTTTCCCGGTCCAGGTATTAGCACCTTTAGTATTATGATTGCTATGCTTAATACTAATTCCATTATCACGAGCCAAATCAAGAGTAGTTTTCATAATGTCTTTTTTAGTGGCTTCAAGAGCTTTGATAGTAGCAGAATTTTTTATAATAGATTCTGGAGTTTTCTGCAGAGCATTAATTACAGTATTGATTTTTTCAGATTGGTTAAGACTATGTACAATCTCTACACAGGCACCTAACTTCAATTCATCGTCTTGCGTACTTTCATCGAGGAAACCTACTAATTTTCCATACATTAATGGTTTATCTGCATCAGCAGCAGATTCGAATGGATCATAACCAAGAGCTGAAATAACAGTTCTTTTATTGGTTTTATACATTTTTTTTACTTCATCAGAGTTATCTACAGACCCAATAGACGGTAGAAGAGTAGAACTATTGCCACAATCACCATCTTTCCAAGTTAATGTATTATATTGTGGCATAGATATATTTTTTATATAACTAGTCCAGGTATTATTTTTGGGCCGACCAGACATAGTGTTAGCAGCTTCAAGAATAGATTCATCATAAAGCTTTTGAAAGAAAGGTTTGTCTAAATATCTGAGCGCTAACTGGACACTCTGTTCATCAGGGGCTTTCTTATTGCCTTTTAAATCTTCAGAATATGCCAACTTTGCTGCACACATTTTACATATTCTTGTCACACCAGTAGTACATAGAGGATCTGTACTTTTATAAAAGTCGGAAGCATCTTTCAGCTTTCCACACATATTACATGTAAATTTAGTACGCCCTACTTCATAGAGAGCTTCATCAATAGCACGATCAATAACTTTTTGAGCAGGTGCTTTAGGTTTTGCTCTTGGTACAGGCTTTTTTTCAACTTCTTGTGCCACTAGAGCACCTCCTTTTTATCCAATTAAAAAAAGATACCGAAGTATCTTAGTAATAGCAGGTATGGGAGTTGAACCCATCTACAAGCCCTATGAAAGCTCCGAGGAACCGATCCTACGTAACCTGCGGTATTTGTAGACTCAAAAGGCTCATTATCTGTTGCAATCAGAGACAAAACCTTCTAATAAACCTAATCCATGCGTATACACATCTCATAGTAAAACTTATCTACTTGTTTTATGGAATTTTGATTTAATTTGTCAACCTCATGGGAGAAGAGTGATTCGAACACTCAAAGCAATTGCAACGGTTTTACAGACCGCCGTAGATCTCCATCTCTACCGTTCTCCCGGACGTTGCGTTAGGGATTCGAACCCCAGAGGCTTTTACACCCAGACAGTTTTCAAGACTGCACCCTCGACCTACCGGACACGCAACATTAATCTGTCTTTCCAGATTGTTAGGCCGCTCCGCAGCCATTTCCTAATTATAAGTAAAAGGCAGGAGAGTAGTCCTGCCTTTCAACCGGAATCAATCCGGTTATCTTTATATTCATGATATGCTACAATCACATAACCAAGAGTTACATGGTAGGATTTTCACCTACGAATTCCCACAGGAGGTGGGCTGTAATCTACATATCTTGTAACGCAAAGCAGAGTAATCGAAACTCAATCCTGTCGGATCACACGACTTAGCAGGTCGGTTCCACACCTTGTGAATTTACTTTGCAGAATAGGAGGGGGGAGTTCCAGTTCTCCCCAAAGAAACAACTATACGGAAAATGACATTTGAGATTACCCACAACTCTCAAATATACAAACATCCGGTACGGGAATTGAACCCATGTTACTGCATTGAAAGCGCAGTGTCTTAACCGCTAGACTAACCGGACAAATCGCCAACCTGGAATTCACCAGGTCAGCAATTTAATATTTATTTCACTGCATCTTTTAATGCTTTTCCGGCTTTGAATTTAGGTGCAAGATGAGCTTCTGTCATCATAGTTTCTCCCGTCTGCGGATTACGACACTCTCTAGCAGCTCTTTCAACAACTGAGAAAGAACCGAATCCTGTGAATGCTACTTTTCCTCCGCTTGCCAGTTCATTAGTGATAACCTGAAGAAATGCGTCAACCATTGCTCCAGTATCTTTCTTTGTGATTCCTGTTGTTTCTGCTACTTTTGTAATAACTTCTGCTTTTGTCATAATAATTATTTCTCCTTTTATTCTTTATTATTTACTACGGCATATCTAAATTTATAGCCGTGAGTTTGTTTTAGTTTTCCTTTACACACCTTGCTTATAGAAGATGGATCTAAATTTAATTCTTTAGCTGCTTGACTAATACTTTCATAATTATTGATAATTTCTCCAGAAGAGGAGATTCGATCTATAGATTTTAGGGTAGAATCTTTATAATTCTTTCTTTGATGTAATCTATAAGAAATAATTTCATCAGTGGTCATATCCTTAATGTCATTGAAATACATAAAAATATATCCATGACATGTATTGTTTTTCCCTGATGCAGTTTTAGAAATGTTTGTGGAAGCTATGCCATTAGCTCTGGCACAGTCCTGTACGCTTACATAATACTCTAACACTTCATAGTTAGTATCTAACTTTATAATAGGTACAGTTTCGTCTACACCATTAGAAAGCATTCCAAAATTTTTAGGAATACAGTTTCTATTATAAGCTTTGTAACCTACCAAGCCTGATCCACCAAGAGTCATATTATACCCATAATTATATGTATCTAATGTAGCTATCCAATAAATTTCTTTAATATCTAACTCGTCAGGTTGGCATTCTTCAAGTATATAAAAATCAAAGTTCTCAACACCGTATTTATCCATTGCTCTATAAAGAAATGTATCTCTTACTAAAGAACTTGTATGTCTATGCTGAGTCCATCGTGATTTAATATCAATAGATTGACCAACATACTTTTTGTGATTTATTTTATTCTCAATGCAATATATACCACAGGACACTCAACATCAGTCCTCTACAGGGACCTCTGTTTTTTCTGTGACAGCTAAATCAAAAATACAGCCTTCAAATGTATTCTTCAGTGCATTGATAAGATCAACTACCTCGCCATCTACGTAAACAGCTCCCTGTTCATCAATTGTAGCCTTCTTGATTTTCATCTGGGTAGTAGTTGTTGTTTTAATTTCTACTCCATTCATCCTTTTCTTCCTTTCACTCTTTCCCACAATTTTAAAGCTTCTCTGTACTCTTTAATATTATCTTTCCTCCAGCGAGCACTGTAACGTGCAGAGAATTTTAAAGTAGGTTCTATTGTTTTAATTTCTCCGTCAGGCATCTTTTTCTCATGACTTGGTACTAATTTACTAAACATACCAAATCCTGTGAACAGTCGAATTTCTACATCCTTATGTTCATTTGCTGACAGGAGTAAATCATACACAGTTTCTTCTAAAGCTTCATATATTTCAGCTATATTTTCTTCTTGATAGCCTGTTTTTTCTGAAACCTTAGCAATCAATTCCTTTTTGGAATATTTCATAATATTTCATCAATAGGGCAGTCAACGCCAACAATAGTATCAACAATTCCCAATTCTTTAGCTTCTTCTGGGAACATATAATATTCTCGATCAGCAATACCGTCTAAAAAATCTTTGGTAATAGAGGTATTGGCATATACAAGTTCAGCTAATCGTTCATCACATTTATTATAAAAATTCATGATGTCATTTGCTTTTCTGGAAGTCTGCATAATACCGGTTTGTCCATCATGAATACAAATTGTACTATTAGGAAAGATATATGATTTATCACAAACCATTGGAATATAACTTGCCATACTTGCAGCCATTCCAATTATTAAGCAATAAACAGGTGTGATACTATGTTTAATACAATCAATGAGTCCCATTCCGAAGTTTACGACTCCACCTACTGAATTTAAAATAATCCAAATAGGCTTTCTTTTATCTTCAGGAACATCTTTATCTTCCTGATTATATTTCAAAATATATAAACAGATGGACTCTAATAGATTGTTATTGATTTCATCGTTAATGATTAATCTACGATTGTCATAGTTGCTTTTGATGATATCAGCAACTAATTCATCTACTCCACTTTTCATAATTGGAAAATCAAATAATTCTTCCATATGTTTCTCCTTGTAATCCTTATATTTTTAGAAGTGATCCTTTTCGAAAAGATCAGCGAAGAGTTTACTGGTTTCTGATCGCACATCTTCTCCAAGATAGATACATCCAAATTTTTCATTTCCTTTAAACTCATTGCACATTTTAATGAGAGGATTATTAATCGTTTTACTTAACAGGGATTGTTTATAATCACCTGCAAGATAAATTTTACTGTTCTCTCCGAGTCGTGTACCAATAAGTTTAATTTGACTTTCTGATAAATCTTCTGCTTCATCACAGAGAATAACAGTGTCATTATAAGTAGTACCTTTCATAAAGAACGGTACATTAGTATCTAACACACCAGATACTTTCAAACTCTGTAATTCAAACTCTCCGCCATTAAGAGACTGAGAGAGTGGTTCAAAGAATCTCCCAACTTTATCTTCCATGTCGCCTGGAAGGAATCCGATCTCTTTACCTTCACCAGAAACTTCTCGTACACCTAAGATTTTACTATTTCTGCCTTTCTCCTTTACATTGTATAGTGCCATTTGCATAGAAAGATAAGTTTTTCCGCTGCCGTAACCACCGAGAATAGCCGCAATAGTGATATCTGGATTATTCAAAATATCTAATGCACAACGTTGTAAGGAGTTTTTTGCTTTAATAAATTTGGAAGATGGCAGTTTTAATGCCACAAACCCCTGACCATCATAACGCATTTCTTTAGTAGTGCCGTCATCGGTATTTTCAATAATGAGATATTCATTGATATGCCAAGTTGAATAATCTAGTTCAGCCATAGCCTGATTGATAGCATTAGTATCACCTTTAATTACTTTATATCCTTTATATATCTCGTTAGTAGGCTCTACGATTCCGTACACTGGCAGGTTAAAGACTTTCCTTGCAATATTTTTGCAGCACAAATCATCTGAAATGAATTCAATATCCTGAACTTTAGATAGAGCATAAGCACTAAAAACAATCCTGTTGTCTGGTCTAACTGGATCCAATTCAAAATTTAACAGTTGTTTTTCCATTTCAAAATTATAATTTATTACGGAATACTGATCATGATTCTGATCTAAAAGACGAGCTATATGTCTAGCTTTGTATTTGATATCCTCATCTTTTCGAGAGGATGTTTTGATATTTTCGATTTCTCTAAGAGTTTCATCAGAGATGAAGAATCTTTCTTTGAATGCTGCCTCCTGGAGATTCAGGAGAGCATTGGTATCATAAAATTTAGTAATAGTTAGGCACTCCTTTACAGTGATTTTGCTTTATCAGCATAGTAGTCCTCAATATATCTGTTGTTGCCTGAGGTCTTGTAATATCCTACATGATATCCTTTTTTGTTAATGTAACCTTTGTGCGTGTTTCTAATGATACCTTTGTCCATTAGTTTTTCAATTTCTTTCTTAGAAATCGGTTTAATAATAATCAACTCTTTCTATAATTTATTTTTTATTAAATAGATGTTCGTAGATTTCCATACCCCTGTCATTCAGCATCCTGTAGTAAGGTTCCTGAGAAGACTCCCCATTTCTTCTCACAGTCACACCGGAACAGGCTGCGTTGTCACAGCGGAGGATATTTACTCCATCTACTTTTTTCAATGTTTTTCCACAGACAGGACATTTTCCTAAAAATTTCTGTCTGGCAAAATAAAGTCTATTGTTGTTTTTCATCCTTATACCTTCCCTTTCATATATACTCAATCAACGAAATCTCGCAAACGCGCCTGTAGAGCGCATTTGCGGAGACATTGGTTTAGTTTGATAGCGTTACATATGCCTTTTTTCTCTATGTTTAGCAACTCTTTGACGAGTTTTTTCTAAGTCAATAATATTTTGACATTCGGAACAAAGTACAGAACGATTATTTTTAGATACTGCAATAAATTCTTTACCGCAACAATCACACGTAATAAGTTTTGTTTCATCCTTGGCACTTTTATTCTGGCAATCGGTGCAATAAGGTGAACCGCCTTTAGAATATTTCACTTTATACGGCTTCCCGCAGCGTTTACACAGCTTTATCTTAGACTTCGGGCCCAAGTTCTGATACTGATAGCCCAACTCACGCATATCTGTAATTTTAAGCACCGGATCAGACTCATTATCAACAAATGTGATTCTTATATTGAAGCGAGTTATCTTTTTACTCACTTCAACCAACCCCAATTCCTTTAAGTCATAAATTATGTACGGACGATCATCTACTTTACAAGTTACTCTGGCAAGGTTGAAATATACGTCCATAGAATAATTGATCCAGTTATTATTGGTTTCTGATTTTAGATTGTTAAACTTGGCAATGACTAAAAGAGTGAATGCAAGTCTTTCCCTGGCAGGATTCTTGATTTCCTTGATGGTATCTAACTCTTTCTGCGTAATAGGTATATAATCAATGTTCAACAGATCTCTCTTCTTAGCTTTACCAATACATTTGTCTATAAATGAGTACCAGTTATTGATATCAAAATCAGAATCTACTTTGGAAGCAAATTCTTCTATACCATTATAAATTTCTTTCTGAGTATACTTTTCCTGATACATATATCTAGTTAGAAGAGCTATGTTTGCTCCTAAATCTTTAGGGCTACAATCACCGAGTTCTAACATTTTTTCTATATATTGTTTTTCGTTGAGTATTAAATCCATTATTCTTCGCCTTTCATTTTTACTTTTTTCATTGAGAAGTGTTCGCCGCAAAACTCTATATCACCGTCTGGATCCTTTACAGGAAACTGCGCATAACCATCTGTTCGAGAAAGAAGGTTATCAATAATAGTATCTCCGGACATCTCCCAGACGAAAGTTTTACCCTTTTTTGTGTTATATCCCAAATCAACCAGAATGTTACAAAGCTTTTCTGCGTCTGGAACATATTCTGCACACTCTGATTCAAAAGTCATTCCAATAGGAGTTAAAGAAGTATCTTCATACACAGAGCTATGGCGGCTCATTCTGTTTGCATAAGTTTTGTTATATTTATCATAGATACGTTTTATAAAAGCCTTATCCTTATTTGTGTAGGTGGCATCTGACTTCAGAATAGAACTGTCAAACGGTACCTTACTTTCTTTTACATCAGCCAGTGTTTTTTCAATTTCCCAACAGAGTTCATTGACTACACAGGTTTCTGCATTGACTGGATAGAATTCTTTATAGAATTTAAGAAACTCTGCCTGTTCTTCAGTCAACTCTTGTGATGACAGCAGCTCTTCCAGCGGAATATTAAATCTGGACCTGCTCACGGCATCTGATGTTTTGATGTAGTCTTTGTATTCTTTCATAAGAGTAGGGTAGTTGTAGATGAAGAAGTACGGCTTCTTATCTGCACAAATTCTCTGATTGAATTCCTTCTTAGATATTTCTTCTGGTGTATCTGTTTCTTCTATACGGTTGTAGCTATTGTCATACCAATGTTTTGGCATAGGTTTAGCGATGATTCCTTTAGCTTTATCAATAGAGTTCTGTTGGAACAGCTGCCCACACAATATCCTGTAGTCTAAGACTTTATATTCCTCACTGTCTTTCGGGAACCTTGCCTGTAAGCATATCTGTGAAGTGATAACATTAGTAATAGGACCAATCGCATCACCGAAAGATCCTTTGTTAGCTTGTATCATATCTGCTTCAGTCGGAATTACCTTGTTTCCTTTACGTTGGATGCAATAGATTGGCGGTAGGTTTTCTGTATGTTTTAATAAGATAGTATTGTTAGTAGTAAACATTAAGTCTCCCGACTTAACACCTTATGTTTCCATAAGGACTAGACTATATCTTCATCTGTAGCTCTATCACCAAGATACAGATGCTCGGCACTTCCCCTGCGAGGATTCCACTCACAAGGTACTCTACTTGCTTCTTTACTTAAGTATTTCTCTTAAGCTATGCTTTCGATAGTCGTTGAACTTTTCTCATTATTGAGACTTAGCACAGTATTGTCTTTGGAAAAATAGTATGTGTGTTTATATATGTTACCTGTTTCTATATAATATGGGATTCTTCCTGCTAGACCTGCCGGAGATGAAGAAGAGTGCAGTTGTTTCAACACATATTCTGCGCATAACTGCATGTATGGAAAAGTTGCTATTACATTTTTGTCTTTATCTAACAAACATACTGGAATAGCTCTTCCATTCTGTCCTCCGGGACGAGATTGTTTTTCTTTTGAATATGCAGGATCAGCTTTGTACTTCTGACTGAGCGTGGTGTTTCCGTAGTTGGGATTTTTCTTGCCACTATAATCTAACGTCTGCGAAGCATGTCTGCCAGCAGCGAGAGTATAGTCAATATTTTCTTTATGTGAACACCATTCTAAGTTATCTACACTGTTGTTTGTGCGATTGTAATCTTTATGATTTACTTCCGGTAAATTTAAAGGATTAGGGATAAATGCTTTTGCTACTAATCTATGAACACTGGCAACTGTTCTGTTTCCTGTTTTACCGACAGTAATACACATGTACCCATCTGAATTCATACGTTGTTTTATTTCCTGATGATATTTCGCTCTACCACGATTATGAGTACTAAATATTTTTCCATCTTCACGAACTATGTAATCAATACCTTTTACATTTAAAATTCTTTCTTCTATTGTTCTCACCTTCTTTTTTATAATCTATTTTTCCAATAAGAGTTCCACTGTTAGCCCGGTACTTCCGGACACCTTACATTTGTAAGTTCACCGAGTTTTACATATACATCGCTGTATAAGGTGACAGAGTTTTATCACAATCAGCTCCATTAAGAGCTTCTTTAGTACTATCCCATGAGTTTAACAACATACATGTGTTTATATATCTATACCAATAAGTCATATCAGGAGTCCCTACTATCTTAAGCTTACGCACATTGTATTTGCTTGTCATAGGTGCTCTGAAGCAGCAGACCTCGCTGACTCCTCGATCAAGCCAATGTTTATGCCAGCATTCCCCAGCGTGGAGCAATCCTGTGACCGGTAAACCAAAGATACTCTGCATCAAGCTATACGGATCCCCTCCAATGATGGCAAAGTTACCCCTCACTTTGAGTACACCAATCTTGGCCTGTCTGATTTTTTTCTTTATCATATTGTAGATTCTGTCTCTGATGTAAGGATCATGAATCATCTGTGGCTCAATCATGAGAGCGTTGATATATGGCTCTTCATCAATATAGGAATCTTCTGTAAGATTTGTTCCTCTCAGAAATAGGAGTGACTTCCTGTAATCTAATCCAAGGATTTCTTGAATTTCTTCTACTGTAGGACGGACCAATTCAGTTACTTCTTCCGGTGTAAGGTGGTAATTCTGCAGGAACTGGTAATTTGTGCTTCTGTACTCATCAAGTCTTGCAGGAGCAGTCTTGGCTATAGATATTTGATAATGATATTTTTCTATATTGGACCAGTAATCTTCGAAAGAAGAGTAGGAATCCCATAATTTAAGCATAGAAGTAGTAATAATCAGTTCAGACTCTCTGATATCTCTCATATCTCCCCAGGCATCTTTTATATAGAAGTTTTTCGCTATAGATTCCCCAAAAGCTAAGTAATCCATTGTGAAAACCATGCCCTTTGTCCATGGAAGTCCTCTGAGATTACAGCCAGATAAAAAATCTTCTTCTTCGTCAAGCTCTCTTGCCCAACGGTAAGAGAGTGATGGAAGCATGATTCCGTAACCGTCTGATTCCGTAAGCTCTATTTCTTGATCCTTGAGGAACTCTACTATTGGTTCATCAGACTGAGAGTCATCTACACGAATAATGTCTTCTGTGAAATGAGTAATGCAGTCAGGAACGACTATGATCCCTTTTGGCATACTTACTGGAATACTACCGGAACAGATCAGTGCCTGGTACGCTTCAAGTTTAGCTGGCACAAATTTTTGTTCTAGGTTCCTACCGCAACAGAGACGCTCATAGAGCTGGGGATATAGCCTTTCAGAGACATAAACAATAGTAGAATTCTTTATGCCCCCGTTGGTGCCTAGGAGTCTGTGATATTTTATTCCATTGATAGAAAAGCCTTTATTGGCTCTGTTATAATCAGACATTTTATCAATGATCAGACACATGTAATCTGGAACAAATTGAAGATTATAGAATCTTTTATAGAGATTTGCTATGAGAGTATCTTTCTTAGAAGAATCAGATTTTTTGAGACGCTTGATTTCTTTCTTTATATAAGAAGCTTCTTCTTCTCTGGCTTCACTGGTGTCTCCGTTGAGTTCATCAATGAATCTGAGAATCTGGCTATCAGACAGAGAAATAATGTCTTCTGTGTTTAGAGCTTCCTCTAATGGATATTCTAGCTTCCAGCGTGATCTACGAAGACGTTCACTGTGGAGCTTGAATAAGTATCTTTTACATTTTTTCTGCTTTGCTATTGTAATCATTCCTTTCTTTGGTAGCGAGCTATGAGGGTCTTACTTTCTTTCTCTCACTCGCTTTGCTCATTCATTCAATCAGTTCGAGTTGGATTTATTACACCTGTAAAAAACAACAATTATTATTTATATAAAAAATAATTACTATATTTTTTTGGTGTAATAAAAAACAATCAACGTCTGAACGCAAAATTTTTTCAGAAGCAGCTGCTTTAGGCGAGGCGCTTAACCGCCGAGTGTAGAAAGTAGCGCTGAAAAAACTTTCATGTGTTCAGACCTCAGGCTTCGCCTTTCGCTCTATTGCAACCTGACAGCGGTGTCAATTATTGAATTCATTTTCTTATTATTCAGTGCATCACATTTGGAACTTGCATCTTTCAACTTTTGTATTATTAAATTGTTTAGAGTATGAGGATCTGATAATGGAAGAGTATTAAACTGCTTAATCTCAGTAAATACGTAACATTTTGTATATCTTTTTACTCCTAGCGGCTCCAATTTTTTAAGAATAAAATCAGTATATTCTTTTGCTTTGGAACTATGTAAGATAGACCATTCATCTTTATATGAAGTTTGTGCCAAAGCTTGAGCTTTTACATCTTCCATGTAGTCTATTGGAATGTCTACTGGTTTGTGTCCTTCTTTGAATGTATAGGCATAGTCCATATGATATGAAATACAACCTTTCTCTTCAAATTTCCTCAAATTTATATATAATATTTGTGCAATGATACAATTTATTTTTTTATGAAAATATCTATAAGAAGAAAGAGAGAGTTCTGTTGCATTCACACAATCTAAAAAATATTTTGGTCTCGTGAATCTGTCACTCGTAAACCCTAAGAGTTCATAAAGGTCTGTTACGGAATATTTCTTATTGAGTTCCAGATGCTGTAAGTTTGCATAGATTGCTGAGTTATATTTTCCATGTGGACAATACTCTTTTTGTTTACGTTTAGGTTTAGTCTTAGGTTCTTTATATATTTCGTCAATGATCAATTTGTGGGTACCTGTAATTTTTTTCCATGAGAAATATAATTTGAATTTTTCCTGCTGTAGAACATAGCCTTTTCCGGCAGGCATCTTCTGACCAGTAAGAGCTACTGACAGTTCCTGCATGTTCTTAAATTCCTGACCGGGTAAAATTTTTGTGGTGTCGATCAAGTTTCTTACCTCCTAAATAATGGGTTTATTTGAGTATATGGATCAAATTTCTTTTGTAAGAGGCTCACTGTAAAGTTGTAAGCCTCTCACTGTAGAATCAAAATTTACTTACAGATTTCATAATACTGAGCAGACAGTTTCTCAATGTCTGGACCGAAGATTACACATGCTATTTCAGCTAGATCATTGAACATACCAATGTGCTCTATGTAATCTAAACGGTTCTGTAGCTTAGGCTTATGTGTCTCATTGTAATGTTCAAGCTGTACTTTAGTATTCATATGAAACTTATTGTCGAACTCTCTGTAGAGGAATGGCCAACGTGTATGAGGACTTCCTCCGAAGCGTACAATTCTATTGAGGATCTGACGTTTATCTGCTAATGGAATGTCTGATGTAAGATTACGAATGATGTCTTCTTGATGTGAAATAGTGTGATTCTGCTGCTGAATTGTATTGTTCTGCTGCTGGATAGTATCAAGAGTAGTTTTAAAAAGAAGTCGAGTGTTCTGATCTGCAAATGGGAGATAGGTGTCTAGGAAAAGATCGGATTGTGATGGGTTAACGTAGCCCCCTGTCTTACGGATAGAGGGGAGCACCTCTGCTGTAACCCAATGCTTGAACTCTTTTGCTGATGAAAGCTTGCTGCTGAGGATGAGAGAGTAGAGACCGGATTCGTTGATGATAGTCATCTGCTGTGTTCCGGAAGGTGTTGCCATTTTAGCAACACCTCTATCTTCATTCTCAATCTTCTTTGAAATTGCACTTCTAGGATCAGAATAACCTAGAGCTTCTGCTACATCTTTACCTACAAACCACACTTCGTTATCAATTTCTACTGTTCTGACAGTGCCAAATTGTGGGTGAGTGAACACTGTTGGGGGTTCTGATACTGATTTTTCTTCTGTAAAAGTAGCAATATTATTATTTACAAACCAGTTTACTGGCTTTTTGTCAGGTGCCAACTGTTCGAATCCAGAGAAATTGATAATAATATGTTTATGGCCATCTAGGATGATATGATCTATATTTTCCGGTGAAACATGGTATTTTATAGCTTTCCATGTGTCTTTGTATCCACAAATGGCTGCTACATCTTTGCCTACGAACCATGTGGTTCCTTCAATGATAGAGTATCTGAGAGGGATTGAAATTGAATCATTAATGTGGTATAGTAATGTGTGTGTATTAGTAAAAGTCTTCATATAAAATACTCCTTATGATTTATAAACTTGTTTACGGGTTAAAGCTTCAAGCTCATCATAGTCATACTCAGTTAAGTGGGAATCTGTAGTATTGATCAGGAACTCGTTGGGTTCGAAAGATGAGAGAAGTGAATCTAAGAGTAGAAGAGTGTTTTGTACACCTAGATTGTAGCCTTTTACTGCATCTGGAGGTGCAGTAGATAGAATGGCTGATTTGTGAGAATCAAGTTGTTTCTGGAGTTCTTGAGTAAGATTGACTCCAATAAAAGTAATGTCGTTCATATGTGCCTCCTGTGATTTCTATCCCTTTCGGGATAAGTGTATTATAGCACTGACTACGAAAAATGTCAACAGAATTTTACAAACTTGTTTAGAAAAATAAAAACAGGTGAATCAGGAAAACATATATAATAAGGAAGAAACTCTGATCTGGAAATCGAGTGAGAGAGATGTGATGATCGGAGAATCTGGGAACATGGATCCGAAATCTGAACTTGGTGTCAAAAAAGCTCTGCATCCCCGGAAAACACTGCATTTTTAAGGAAAATTTGGCATAAGTACCCTCGGTCTAAAACGTGCGAAAATGCTTATTTTCAAACCTTTAGTGGGCAGATATGAACAGTTCGGGCTGATTTTGACTGTTTCTGACTGAAGTAGTAGGAATGCTATGGAATACGCAATGGTAAGATGTATCGTTTTACAAACACCCTGTTTTCAAGGCTTTAAAGCGTAAAAGTGGATAGCCCTAGTATACTTTAATAAATCAGTGTGTAGCATTCGTACCGTAGCAAAATTTTATAGTATTGAAATTTTACAATTGAAAAATTTTACAGTGATAACACTACAGAATTTTACAGTACTAAAGCAATCAGAATATTCAGTCAATATAACGAATTGTATTGAATTGTGTCTGGTTTCCCCGATCGAACCATAGTGTTTTTAAGATTGTGGATACAATTTTGCTTTAAAACCCAATGTTTCTGACAATTGTTTTCTCTTGCAGTAAATTATCTAACAATTCTTACTAGAAGTTTAATTGCATATACAATTCAACAAATTGAATAGAAAAGAGGCTATAATTTATGTCAAATTATGAATATAACAAGAAATATGTGAAAGAATGGGATAAAAAGAATTTAAAACGTGTAACTGTTGCATTCCGTACTGAAGAATACGAAAAACTCAAAAAATATTGTGATTCAAATAATATTGCAGTAGCAACTTTCATTAAATCACGTATTGCAGATATAATTGATTAAACTTTACTAATTAACACTCTATTCTGAATATTTAAACTATTCTAAATATTTAATCTATTCTAAATATTCTAACAACTATGTATTACACTATGTATATAAGTACATACAGTAGTACGTATTACACTCTGTATACAGACAATATGATCTGGACAACCTTTATTTTTCGCTTTAATAGGAAGTAATTTTTCACGAAAAAACTTTTTTTCATGCCAAAAAACCTGTATTTATGCGGGTTTGCAGCATTTTCAAAACGTGTAAATAAAATTTTTTCAAAAAAAGTATTGACATAATACTGAATCCGTAGTAGTATAAACGTGTCGACAGGGAAAGACAGTCGGCAGTGTTCAAGCGGTAGTCCAGAAGTCTACTAAAAAACTTCTAAAGTAGCAAATAAAACTTTTTTGAAAAAAGTACTTGACAAACTACTGAATCAGTAGTAAGATAGGTACATCAACAGGAGAGAGGGAGTGATAAATATGTTCGTCCACTATACAGGACGTAAACACTGTATAGGCACTTGTTAGCAGATAGCAAGCGGTATTACTAAACCGTTATCAATTGTACCATTGATTGAACCGTTCAATTAACCCAACTTTCTTAGGAATTGTACTTGAAAGCTCATTTGCAAGTAAGGGTAACCACTGGAAAGTGACACTGTAAGAGGTGTTAGCATAAGGGGAAAAGCGGATAGGTCATAAAAGATAGCATCAGCACTCTGGGGTGGCAGAGGTAGCACAGAGAAAGGCGACAGTAGCCTGCAATTCATGTGAAAGAGTTGTAAAGTGTGAGAGCGTTTGCACTATAAATCAGTTTCGCCCACTTTATTTAGTAATAGTGTCGTTTCGACAGTTGCCTTCAATCGTTTCGATTGTTTCGTGTCTTTGCTAGTAAGGTGGTTATGAGCGTGATAGGATAATTCTGTAAAAAAGGGTGTATTAAAGCAATAGCCTTACAATTAACAGAGTGGCTCATTAAAAAACTATCAAAAAGAACAAACATTACACTAAAAAAGGGTGTAAATACGTCCATGAACCGTTTACAGGCGGTAACTGGGTTCATTACCCAGCATGGACATAGTAACTAAGTAGTAAACCAATAAATAAATTTCAGGAGGAAAAACTATGTTAAAATCTACTATTATTCTTCAGGCTATGACTATGCCTAAAAACCTTAAAGAGGGTACAGAGGACTGTGTACGTGATATCCTTGCATTCCGTACATACTCCATTGAGAAAGAGCGGATTCTGTCTCGCCAGCTCAATGGCAAAAAGGTCGCTGACCTTATCAACGAAGCAGAGAAAATGTTCACAGGAAAAGACTGGACTGAGTTCTCTGACTCTGAGATGACTACAGCCTTCACAGGTTCTTCAGACAAGATGACAGAACTGCGTGACGATTTCAAAGAGTGTGAAGCTCACCTTGCGTCTTGTAAGTGTGATAGCACTACCTTTAAGGCTCTGGCAGATACTGACAGAATCTTTCTGACACTTATGATTCACTCTGTAGTTCCTAGTGAAAAACTGTCTGCTGACCTTGTGCCAGAGAGTCTGAGTAACCTTATTAAGACCTATTACAAAAAAGGTACTCAGGTTAAAGCTATCAATAAATCTCTCCGTGACTGTTTCTATCAGTTCTGCGGTCAGGAGGGTGATATGTTCACTGGTCTGAAATTCAAAAATTCAGACATGAACGGTGAAGATATCCGTAACTTCCTTGCGGCTTTCGGTGGTAAAGCCGGACGCAATGTTAAGTCTAAAGATGGCAAAAACACTGTTTCTGACTTTGACTACAAGAATGATTTTAGCAATCGTTCTGTGGCTTCAGCTATCACTGACTTACTCGGTGTGTATCTGCTTTCCCGTGGGGATAAAGTCGAAGTAGAAGTTCCTACTGTAGCCTAAACATGATTGTAAATCATGAGCTTATACTCTGCCTATGACTTCGGTCATAGGTAGGAATAAGAACATGATAGGGTCATGCTCTAGCCTTAAAAAGAGCAATAGGAGGAAAAACTATGAACCGTAAAGAATTAAAAGCTCGCATTGCGTCTTGTGAGCAACTCATCAACGAGGCAATTTTCTGTCAAGACGCAGAAACCGTCTACCACTACACGAAAGTCGTGGAGGGTCTGAAAAAAGACCTTGCAGCTAGTAAACCAGTATACTCAGAACATCTTTATGTTCGTTTGGGTGACCTTGTGAATTTGGAGGTGTACTATGTATAAAATTCGTGCCATGAAAAATGATGAACGTCACTACGGGGTTATTTTCCCTGAAGGTTCTCTGTTCATTAAAGGTGTAGGAAAACAGCGGTTTGTGTGCTGTTCCCGTAACTTCGACAGGGGCATCCATGTATATATGTCTAATACTGATACTGATACATACACATGGACAAAAGGTATCATTCGGTTTGATACTGTCCTTGCACAGGAGATTCTGGAGTTTATTCGACAGAATGGCTTCTATCTTCCTCAGAGGCTCAAACCATCTCAGTGTGTAGGTCTATATTCCTGCATACCGAAAGAACGCCGTGTAGGTTGGGAGTTTAGACAGCACTCTCACATCTCAGGAGCTGTTAACGACATGGAGGTTACCTTCCATGAATGTTACTGGTCTACAGGCAAAAACCGTCCACAGGTTTCCCATAAGCCTGCTGGAACTAAAGCAGTATGGGAGAAGGGAGGTAAAAGATGCTGAGAAATTATAAAAGAGGCATGATTTCATATGATGAATTATGTCATCAAATCAAAATGCTCAAGGGAAATCCTGACCATAATTGGACAGAAGAAGAACTGAGAGCGGCTAATTATGTAGGAGATGACTACCTCCGGTAGAAGGGAGGTGTCCTATGTATGAGCACTGGTCATCCTTGCGAAAAGCAAGGGCAGTAAAAGAGATGAGCGACTATTTGCTCACTCACTGTTACTCCGAATACACAACATGGAAGAAGCATTGTCCATATTGGGTAGAAGGGGCAACGGAAGAAGAATACTTTGAGTCCATTGTAGAATTTGTCTCTACACAAGGCAATTTTGAAAATGCTCTATTTGTATTCTACTGTTTAGTTGTCTAAGCAGATGCTCTATTTCTACGAGGAGTAGACAAGGCAAGGTCAAACCTTGATAGAGCATTAATCTATGAGTTATGCCACTCTAAAAGGCAGGAGGAAAATATGATTAATTTAGAAAAGAAAACAAGGGAAATTGGAACTGTCAATTTTGTTGCATTCAGCAACAACGTAGTAGTAGTGAACACAACTCCGCATCCTGTCACCATGCAGGATATGGACGGCACACTAATCACCGTACCTACTTCTGTGCTGATCAATGCCAAGGCAGAAGAGCGAAAAGTTTCTGATCTGTTTATCCGGACAGAGTTCATAGGAACAGAAGAAGGTAAAGAAACAATAGAGAGAATCAAGTCTGTCTATAACAGACAGTTCTCCAATGGAACCCTTGTGATTGTCGGTAGTATTATAGCTGCACAGGCATACCCTGGAGAAGTAGCAGCTATGACACCTGTAGAAGGATTTGAGCGTGTAGCACCAGACCAGAAGAGAATGCGTTGTGACAAATTCACAACGTTTGCAAAGTTATAAGTTTTAGAGAGGGCATAAGGGAAATCTTTATGCCTTTTGTAATGCTTATAAAGCATAAAAAGGAGGAAAAGTAACATGAGTAAAACTATTTATGAAAAAATTATGGAAAGAAAAATTACATCAGTAGAGCTGAAATCTGTTTTAGGCAGAGAACTCTACATCTGTAACAATGGAAACTGGACAGATGTTCTCAACGAATTTTCTTTCAGCTACACACCAGAACAGTTCTGCCAGTATATTGCCGACTATGAAGCATGGGCGGAACTCAACAATGTCTATGTAGAAATTCTGGAAGGTAAAGCAAAGCACAGGGAAATCATCAACCTTGTTAAAGAAAAACTGACAGAATTCTTTAGCGAATATGATTACACCTTCTTTCCTAAGTTCTACAAAACTCTTTCCGCAAAGGAAAAGAAAGCAGCTGTACTGATTCTCAGTCACAGTGAATTGTTTGACTATGGATGTATTCCAGTAATGTATCCAAGCACAAACGAACTCTCTCTTCTCTGGAAAGGAAATAAGAAGCTTAAAAAATGTCTGTTCGTTCCTATCAAGGGACCGGACTATGAACTCACTGTAAACATGTTCACAGGCGAAGTAGTAGAGTATGTGGACATGGACATCATAGAAGGGAATTTCTAGGAGGGCAATCATGCAGAATTATAAAACCAGAATCGCGCAAGCAAAATCAAGTTTCGAACTTTCCTGTATCTGGGAAGAAGTTCGCAATGCTTATTGGATTAAAAAGACTATCAGTAAGAAAATGTACGAAAAACGTTCTGCTGAAATTGCAGCTAGGAGGAAATCATTATGAACAAGGCAGACAAAGTAAAACAAAAATTAATTAAAGAAGTAGTAATCCCTTCATTGATAGGAGTGTTAATAGCACTCCTTTTTTTATTGGCTGTAGTGAAGCCTACAGGAGCAAGCGAAGACAGTACCCGTCCAATGACAGGCACTGTCTATTTTGTTTCAGGGAGAAGTGTCTCAATAGTTTCTCCTGATAAGCGCACTTGGAGCTACAAAGGAAAAGGTTTCTCTGTTGGAGACACAGTATCTTGTGTTGTGTCTAATAATGGCACATCCAAAACAGTAGATGATTATATCAAATCGGCTGTTGTGAGCGAAGGACAACCAATAGAAATAGAAGCAGCTGAAGAAGGGGCTTTAGTCCACTTTGCAAGCGAAACGTATTATTTAGAAAGAAGGTATTAATTATGACATTAAGTATATTCTATAAGCAATTTTCAGGAAACGATTCATTTGAAACTCCGGAAGATAGACAGTCAATCTATCTTGATAAGCTGGAATCCGAACATCCAGGAATCTTTTGCACAATGGAGTCTGCTATTTTTGGATCCTTTAATGATGAAGGATTTTATGCAACTTCGGTACTACAGTCTCATACTGGTTATGTTGTAACCAATAAAACTTCTTGTGGAGCAATAGCTCTGTTTTACTCTGGAGCAATGGAACGCTTCGCTCAACTTATTGGAAACTTCTTTGTCATTCCATCTTCAACAGAAGAAGTGATTCTCATGCCTGAAGGCGATCCTACAAGAATCAATAAGATGATTCGAGGAACAAATGCTTACGTAGAAGATAACTTGGTTTTAGACAATCATGCATACTTCTTTAACAAGGAAACCGGTACATTGAAGCCTGTAGTATCTCTGAGTGATTCTATAGCAGAGAGGAGATTAGCATGACATATAAATACACAACTGTAAGAATACAACGGAAAGAGGCTCTTTTGGGTTACACAGTACCTAAAGGAGCCTTATTTATTAGAGGCAATGGACTTCAGTTTATCTGCACAGAGAGACCTAAAGATCCTATGAATATTCCTGTGTTAATGTTTCAGAATGGAAATTGGCACAGAATTTCAGTGTCTGTTATGTATAGCTATCTTGCAAGAGAGATAGTGAATTTTATCTAAAGGAGGAGTTCTGTTATGAATAACGTATACACGATACAAGAGATTATGACTTTGAAATTCTGTGAGTTGTCCAATGTAGTGTATGAAGCTATCTTAGCAGAACTCACAAAGCAATACCAAGGTATTATTGATAGACTGTTGCCTATCTTTGATAAGGCACCTGTATATCAGTTAGACCAGTATGTAGATATCTATAAATTTATAGTAGTTATATAAGATATATAAGAAAGGAAATAAAAATCATGAAGAAATTATTAGCAGTAGTATTAACAACTATGATGATAACAACCCCAGTATCAGCAGCTCCAACAACAGATGGAGAATACAAAGACCTATATCCTCTGACAGGAATAGTAACAGAGGTTGAGCACATGGAAGATACTGATCTGATTACTATGACAACTGCCAATGGAAATCAGTTCTCTTGGTACGCTGACGCAGAAGACTGTTGGTCTATTAATGACCTTGCTTCATGCATCATGGAGTCCAACGGAACCGAGATTGTCTATGATGATGAAATTGTAGACGCACACTATGCAGGTGGGCTTAAACAATTTGCTCGGTATGCAAGGGAGGACTAATCATGAAATATAAACTTAGAATCTATTTCAAAACAGGTTCCAACAAAGGAAATCTAAGGAAAGAAGAGTTCTTTCCTACAAAGGAACTGATGCAGGAAAGATATGAGGAACTGTTTAATTCTAAAGACTATGCTCTTAATCCTACAACATGGGAGTTGATAGGAGATGAGTGGCTGAGAATTTTTTAAAGTAGAAAATAAAATATACTGCATAAGCAGTATATTTAAGCATCTTGAATTACTCAAAAAGGGGTAGCATGAAATCTAGGGCTACCCGTTTTCCTCCAAGATGTTTAACTATGCTGCTTAGAAAGGAAACAATATGTTAAAGAAAGTAACCAGAAGAGAAGCACAAAAAGCACTTGTTGCAGGGAATCCTGTATATTTGCTTCCGAATAGAATGCAAGTGAATTCACCTTGGGCGCATCCATTCAAAGTGAAGACCCCTATGTCAGAAGAGAAATTTAATCGTCTGATAATGAAATATGAACATGCTTGTTGCACTGTAGATACAGGAACCGGAAGTTTCTGTTATATAGATGCTTGACAAGGGAACAGATGTTTGCTATGATTCGATTAGGAGGTAAACATGAAAATAATTTATACAACATTAATAGGACTGGGCTATGTGTCCAAAGAGTCAAATAATAAATATACTGTAGAATTTCTACATGGAAATTATATTTTTGACTTTCCTAAAAAAATAGTAGAACCATTATTGGTTCATAATACTCTTTATGAAGCGATTTTGCGCAGGAAAGGAGAATGGAAATGAGACATATTTATGTAAAGACACCAAATGGTCTAGGTAAATTAAATTTTTATGACGGATCATTATGGCACTCTCATTACATAGTAGACCATTATAAACATGATTCAAAGTTTTACTCTGGATACTATGAAGGAAGATATATAACTAACGCATCCTGCTATGGCAAAGAACATATCAAGTTTCTCAAGAAGAGACCGCTGATTGATTTGATCACCAAGAGAAAGGAATGAATATGCAGAACATATATGTATATAATCGTAAAGATAAAATAGGAAAGCTGATATGGTATAGGGGTATAGTCTTTTACCCTTATGTAGTCACTCATAGTCATTCCTACAATAGAATGTTTTTATATAGTGGCTCAATTGATGATAGAATTGTTGTAGACTGTACGGTTTACAGAAAAGATGAAATCAAGTTCTTACATAAGAAACCATTGAGATTTTATAGAAAAGAGGCAAGGCAAATGATAGTATACAAAATAAATGTCCTGCAAGAGTTGAAGCACAAAGGATATTCAACTTATGTCTTGCGGAGAGATAGAATCATGGGAGAAGCTCAGATACAAAAGATTCGGCAGGGTGAACTTGCTAGTAAAGAAACTCTCAATACAATCTGTCGATTATTGCAGATACAGCCCGGAGACTTGCTTGAATATGTGGAGGAGATATAGATGTTAGGAGAATACATTAAAGACCCATTTTATGGGTTAGGCAAAGTTATAAAATTCAGACCTGGCAGTAGTGAACTTGTGTACTTTTTCAAAGCAAATGATAACCTACATGATGGTGCAATAGAGCCAGGTTCCTGTCCAGACAACCATGGTTGGTGGTTTGGTTCTGACGACATTAAAAGAATGAAGTACCTTCCTCCGCTAGCATCATTAATAGAGAGGAGGCAACAATGAAAATAGGTGATATAGTATGGCGAAGCAATTCTGGTATGGGAAGAATAATAGATATTAGATCTTCCTCAGCGCCATATCTAGTTTATTTTTATAAAGAAAATAACCGTTTGTATAATGGCAACGATAGAGGCCCAGATTGTCGCTATTGGTGGTGCTTCAGAAGTTCACTTACTCTTGTCCGTTCTCTGTCTTTGTGCAAGCTAATAGAAAGGAGAAGAAATGCAACATCCTAAAGAATTAAATATAGGTGACATAGTTTATCATAAATATTACGGTATAGGACAGATAGAAGATATTGACAAAGATCTTGGAGAACCATTCCAATATTTAGTCTATTACTATAAAGAAAAAAGAAAACATTTCATTACACAATGGAAATGGTGGCTCAGATTACCACTATTGGTGGAGCTATGCTGAAGACCTGAAACTTATTTCATCTGTCCGTACATTAATAGAAAGGAGGCAACATGGTTGATTTAAGGAAGAAGCTCCGGTCTGGAATGATAGCTGTCACACCAGCAGGAAGCTATCTTGTTCTTACCGATTGCGAGACGGCGAATTATGGCAGTCAAGATTTTTGTATTGTTGGACCTGATGGTTTTATGATAGGCAGTAATTACGATGAAAATTTGAGCACTATTCGTGGCATTTGCTCTATAAAAGCTCTATATAAGTCAACTGTAAATGGACTTACTTATGAAATGAAATACAAAGATAAAGATTTAATTTGGACAAAGGATCCAAAAAATCTTAAAGAATTAATCATATCAAGGAGGTTTTCAAAATGAAGACAGCAAAGGAAAGACTCTACAGAGTTGATTATGCCGAGGAAAAACTCGGTGACACAGTAACTAAGGAGATGATGAATACCAGTGAGTATGAAAAAGGCTACGGAATCATTCAAGCCCTTGAATCATGCGAAACAGACGGAGAACTTGACATATTAGATGAAGTTCTGACTGCTTTATGTGGTCATGGTATTGAGTATCTCACCAACTTAGTAGAATGTGACTGCTAAACTATGAAATAAAATTAGAGCTGTGAAAACAGCTCTTTTTTATTATATAAAAAAGAAAAGAGGAAAACAAAATGGAAAACATCGTTTACAACACAGTTATGAGCAACTTATTAATCTCTGGTACAAAGGCATGTGCAGTAATTCCAAGGGAATTGATGTCTGTCGATCCAGCTTACCAGCGGCTGGAAACACGAAATCATAGAAAAATTAAAGCAATGCATGACAATTTTGATCATATGATTATGGATGCATTATTAGTGGTGCCACATCCAGAAGAGTGCACTTTTTCTATTGTAGACGGTTATGGTCGTTTTATTGCATCAGAAGGTATTTTAGATAAGCTCGAATGTGTTGTTATTACTTCAGCCCCATCTGATCCAGATGAGAGAAGACATTTCGAAGCAAGTATCTTTACAAGACAGAGCTTGTATACTGAAAAAGTTACTCCGCTGCAGATGCATAAGGCAAATCTTATCTTAGGTGAACCGAATGCTGTAGCGTTGCAGGAAGTGGTTGATGAATATAATTTAAGCATTGCAGAAGACAAAGGGGTAAGAAAACCAGGAACTATTGGTAGTTACACATCCGCTTACAGGATAATTAAAGCAAAAGGTAAGATAGCTTATGAAAGTATTATATCTACTTGTTGTAAAGCTGGTTATAACTTATCAGGAGATGGATTATGTGACAAGATAATTAGGAACTTATATAAAATTTATTGCTTCTACGGAGATATTGGATTAGTAAAAGTATTGCCTATTATGAGAGGAACTGAGCCAAGTACACTTAAAGCAAAAGGAATAGCTGCTTATCCAGAAAGAGTTGAATTAAGTCTTGCTCTCTACCTGCAGGACTATCTTGTATCTCTTGGTGAACCAAAACAGTTTAACGAGAAAGGAAAGAAAATTTCTTAAACAAGTTTGTAAAAAGTATTGACAAGTTTTACAAACTGGTTTATAATGCAGTTACAGTTAAGAAAGGAGAAAACAAATGGCAACACTTATTAGTTTATATAAAGATAACAGAATTACTTCATCAGAGATAGAATCTAAGGATATTGATATTGTCCTTGGATTCCTCTTCAAGAACTATGTCCAAGGGGAAGACATTACAGAAAACTTTGACTCAAAGTTTCTCTACATTGAGGACAGCAAGTTTAAAATGAAACCTCTAAACAAGAAAATAAAAACATTTTCGCAAGAAAAAGAGGATTCTGTAGAGGTTCTGATTCAGTTTGAGGAGCTCGCCAAAGGATACGAAGCAGCTTATATCTTTGACCAGTATGAGGTATTCAAGTTTGAAAACGGTGACTATAAAGATCTGGATGAGAGAGATTATAAACTCTCCATCTGTAAGCACTGCGGAAAGATTATTTCCGGATCTTTAGTCAATGATTATTGTCCAGAATGCTTCGTAACCTATGGAGTACAGGAAGTGTTTGAACAGATTCAGTCAGATGACAAAGAGTTGTATACAGAATATGAGACAGTTTCAAAAGTCATGAATACAGTGGAAGCCTTTTATGACAGAATCAAAGATAAAGGCGCATTAGCTGTACAGAGAGCAAAAGAAATCTCTGAACAGTACTTAGGAAAAGAACAGATTCCACAGGAATTATATGAAACAATTTTAGGAGGATTTGTAGCATGAATAAGGAAACAATGAAACAGGGTATGATTAAAGTTTTGAATATGTATGATATCCCTTGGGGTAATTCAGCCATTGACAAAATTATCAACACATGGGCAGACAACAAGGCACCTTTGATTGAGTTATTAAGACATCATCCGAATTGGAATGATGAAAAATGCTATGTAGCATTTGATCAGAACATCAAGGGACAGCCAGACGAGGAGAAAATTTATAATTTCATTAATTGGATGATTATCAAGGGAAGACGCACAGATGCTTTGTTTGCACTGAGAGATTACAGAGAACAGCTTTTGGACGAACGAACAGCTTCTTTAATTAAAGAATGCTATCCTGATATTAAAGGTATTTCAGCAGGTCAGAAAACCTCAAGAGCAGTGAAGAAAATCTGTACACTTATAGGTATTACTTCTAATACCTATTCAGATTTTGAAAAGAGGTATGCCAAATATTCAGATGCAATCAATCCTCTTGACGTTGTTCGGCACACTATCCTGTCAGTTAATCCAGTTGATTATCTATTGTCCTCCAATGGAAACAGCTGGTCTTCTTGCCACACACTTGATAAAAACAATCCTAATGGGTTCTCAGGTTGTCACTGTTCCGGAACTATGAGTTATCTCCTTGATGGAACTACAATGGTTTACTATCAGGTAGATAAAGAGTACGACGGAAATGACTTAGAGTTCGAGCCGAAAATCATCCGTCAGTTATTCCATTATAAAGATGGAATCCTTGTACAGGGAAGACTCTACCCTCAATGTAACGATGGCAAAAACTCACTGTATACTCCAATTAGAGCACAGCTTCAGAAAATCATCGCTGATTGTTTGGTGGCTCCTAACCTTTGGAGAAAGAAAGGCGGCACCTCTGCTTGTTGCTCAGTTATTAATTCTGAAGGTACCCACTACAGAGATTATGAGTGCCAGAGTGAGTGCTCAGTAAGTAAAATTATCAAAATGATTCCCAAGGGAAGAGTAGATAATAGGCATATGACAGTTGGACATGATATCTACTGTGTAAAATGTGGAGATTGGCATGATATGGAAAGTACACTTCTTTGTGAAGATTGCTATGATAATTATGCCTACAGCGGCTCTCGAAGATGCTGTGATTGCGGTGATCGCTATGACGAAGATGAAATGTACTGTATCAATGGAGAATGGTATTGTAGTGGTTGTTCCACTTATTGTGATCACTGCGGTGAAAGAGTACCCAATTCGAGTATTCATTATTACGGGGAGTTAGATGAGGACATCTGTGATGAATGTATCTCTGAAGATTTTTCCACTTGTGACTGTTGTGGAAAGTTAACTAACAATGATGATTTGACTTATATTGAATCTACAGATGAAAATGTTTGTGGCAGATGCTTAGAGAACAAATATGCATATGTAGATACTGAAGATGAGTATTATCCCATTGAAAAAGTAAATACTTGCGTATGTGGACAAACTTACTTAATTGAAGAAGGTGACAAAGGACTTTGTCCAGACTGTATAGAAGAGGAGACCGGAGATGAGTAAAAATAAATATAAAATTACAGAATTAGAAGAGATTTTGAGAATGAAACAAATGACTTTAAAGAGTCACCTGGAAGCCAAGTTGGAAGCAGCAGGTTATGAGCCTAAATCAGAAGATGGATTCCTCTATGCTAAGGGAACTTTCCCAGTACTCTTAGTTGCTCATATGGATACAGTACATGAAGAATGTGTCCAGAAAATCAAATACACTGGAGCAATCATGTCTTCTCCTCAAGGGATTGGGGGAGATGATCGGTGTGGCATCTACGCTATTCTGCAAATTATTAAAGAGTATCATTGTTCTGTATTGTTTACAGAGGATGAAGAGAAAGGATGTATCGGTGCTGAGAAGTTTGCTGTAAGTGACTATATAGTAAACAATGATATAAATTATATCATTGAAATTGATAGAAGAGGGACCAATGACTGTGTATTCTACTCTTGTGACAATCCAGATTTTGAAGAGTTCATAGAGTCTACTGGATATTTCAAAACAGCATGGGGTTCTGTGAGTGATATATCAACAATTGCTCCGGCACTCGGTGTAGCAGCAGTCAATTTATCTTCTGGTTATTTCGACGAACACACTACAAGAGAAACAATCAATGTAGAGGCATTACTTTCTACAATTGAAGAAGCGAAAAAGATTCTTGCTTTACCATGCGAGGAACCATTTGAGTACATTGAAGCTGCCTATGGTGGTTATGGAAACTGGCGGAGAGATTATGATGAAGAAGCATCACCTATTAGCACTGATTACACAACAGCTTATACAGATGATTGTACTTATATATTCTCGAAAGAGGAGAAGGCAAAGAAATTCTTCCATATTTATCTTCAGACTTACAGCGGAAATGAAATCTGTTGTGAAATCCTCGCAATAAATGAAATGGAAGCAATTGGTATGGCTTTAAGTCATTATCAGTATTATTCTGCTTGTGACATTATTGATATAAAATCACAGTAAAGGAGGAATGTTTATGCCAAAGTATATGATTGACCTCTAGCCCACTAAGAGGTTTTCATATAAATTACAACTGAATATAGAAAAATTACAACTGAATATGGGTAAAGATTAAAACAAACAACAAAAAACAAATTTCAAACAAGAATAGGAGATTATGATTATGATGAACACAACTATTATTACAAAAATTATGGCAGCACTTGGACAGGACGAGCTTAAAGAACTCATCGGAGCACTTCAGGGAATGGTTGATGCACCAGAGACAGTACAGAAACATTGGGAGCCAACAGAAGGTGAGCAGTACTTCTATCTGTGGGGTACAGGAAAGAAAGACGGTGGAGTATTCACAGCAGAGAACCAGAAAGATGTGATGCGTTTAGCAGTAGGCAACTGCTTCAAGACTGAGGAAGAGAGAGATGCAGCCGCTGAGTATCTGATGATTGTAGCAGAGCTGAAACGCTTCGCTATTGATCACAACGATGAGATCGACTGGGACGATCACTCTCAGAGAAAATACAAACTCTGCTGGAACAGAGAGACAGAGAAAGTTGATTCCACATGGAGCAGAAGAAAAATTACAGATGGTATTTACTTCAGCTCTCATGAGGTAGCAATGGCTGCTGTCGAAGCTGTAGGAGAGGATAGAATCAAAAAGTTCTATCTTCCAGATGCTGAGTAAACAATAAAATAAACAGTTCTCTTGGGGTTCGACTCCCCAAGAGAATTATCAAGGAGCTATTATGGAATTAGATAAGTTATTAAAAAAGAGAAGCATAATAAGCTGCACAATCAAGGACGGGATTTGTATTGTACAGTATGCTTCAAAGGAAATGAAACTATTAGATATATCAGGTATGGGTATTGTAGAAGTACTTGATTTTATATTGGAGGAATAAGATGAAAGTTGGAGATAAAGTAATAGTTGATCCTAGATTGCATGGATGCATATGGTGTATTCCTGTGGAAGAAGTTAAAGGAAAAATTATGACTATAATATCCATAAATAACCCTAGAGGTTTTGAGGCTTATTGTTGTGTTAAAGAATCAGGATATATTTTTAAGTTGGATATGTTTATTCCTGCAGAAGGTACTTTATTTTTAGCTATCCATGAAAGAAGGCAATATGAAGAGAGGAGATAAAGTAATTTTTAGATCTAATACTCCTCGTATTCTATGGGGCGTAGATATAAATTATTTATTAGGAAATATATGTACCATAAAATCAATTATAGAACTAACTTCTAAAACTTTTGAAAGAAAAGCTTATGAGTTAGAAGAAGCTAGTGATTATTGGTTTCCAGCAGAGGAATTCATTCCTTACAAAGGACTAACTGTACTAATTGATAAGAGGAGGAAACATGAAATATAAAGTTGGAGATAGAGTCATGGTCCGGACAGATTTAGTTGGTGGGTTAGAATATCCTTATTCGAATCCGGCACGCAGAAAGTTATATTTTGCTTCAGCAATGGAAAAATTCCGTGGAGAGGAGTACGAGATAGTAGCATCTTTAGATGATTATGGGTGTGAAACTTATAGTTTATCTCTAGGAGAAGAGGAATCTAAGTGGGTGTTCAACGATGCAATGTTGATACTTGTTGATGGGTTAAGGAGCTTGATATGCAAGAGAAATATAAAATAGGAGACATAGTAAGAGTTAGAAGTAATTTGAAAGGTAATACAAGATATTATTATGATGGTAGTGATAATGAATATTTGTTTTTTAACATTGCCATGCAAAAATTCTGTGGCCATGCATATAAAATCATAGATAAAGTTTCATCATTTTATCCTGGCTATGTTAACTATAGACTAGCACTAGGAGATGAAACATGCGAGTGGGTTTTCAGTGACATAATGTTAGAACCTGTTCAGTGTTTAGGGGGACTTATATGCAAGAGAAAAAAGAATTAAAAGTTGGAGATTGGGTTCGTGTAAAACGTAACCTAGCAGTTCATGAGATAGGGGTGAAGTATCTCGGAAAAGTTTATAGAATCAATAGAATAAGTTATACAGGTTACTATCTATCTGGTACTCCAGAAGGATACTGGTACAGATCATCACTTATTCCAGTAGGAAATTTAAGTAGACTTGTAGAAATTAGAAAGGAAAATCATGAGATATAAAGTCGGAGACAGAGTAGTGATTAGAAAAAATTTAGTTAGCGGGTGGTATTACCATTATGAAAATTCAATGGGAAGATTATTTTTTAACAGCCACATGTATAAACTTTGTGGAAAAATTTGTGTAGTAACTAAAATTACAGATCTTGTATTAGATGAATATTTCTTATCAATAGATGATGAAGAAGTATCATGGTATTTTAACAATGCAATGTTACTTCCGGCAAATAGTTTGAGATATTTAGTAATGACAAGGGAGGCGACCTCATGAAAATATATGAACTTCATCAAGACGTATCAGGCAGATGGTTCGGCTATTGTGAAGAGACAAAAGAGTATACACCAAGCTTCATCAAATGTAAAAATTTGAAGAAAATGCTTATCTGGAAAGGTTGGGGGTGGAAATGATTGAACTTAGAGACTGTATTGTGGGAGTTAAAGATGAAAAAGAATATGAAAAAGTAATTCAGATTGCGAAAGAACAAGGATGTGAGTGGAATTCTGGAGACTCTTTAGATTATATCTACTGTACATTTCCAACAAGATTGTTTTTTGATAAAAGAGGAAGGGTCACATTTGGGGGATATCATGAAAAATATTGTGACTATCATTGTAAAAATTTGATGAGTAGATTACAAGAATTGATAATTATAAGACAGAAGGGAAAGTTATGGTTGATCTGAGAGATAGTACAGTATTGGTTAACAATGTAGAAGAATATATAGCTGTGGCTAAAATTGCTAAGAAACAAGGCTTTAGATGGGCGAGTGGGGCCCCTTTAAATAGAGTCCTTTGTGAGTTTCCAACGAGATTAGAATTTAGTAGGAGATATGAAACATATTGGGGTTCTAGCCGTGGCAGATGTGCACGAGATTATCCTAAATGCATGGCTCTAGTTGGAGGATTGCGGAGACTCATAATGGTCAGAAAGGAAACGTAAATGATAGATTTGAAATGTTGTACTGTTTTGGTGAATAATAAAGCAGAATATATAGCGTTAATCAAAGAAGCTCAAAAGCAAGGTTTCACATGGGCATCTGGGTATGATTTAACTAATATATTTTGTGATTTCCCAACAAGATTACGCTTTAATGGAGAGTAGAGTGTAAAGTATATTATAATTCTTCCGCTTATTTTTATAATCGTGATTACCAGTGCAAGGAAATATTTGGTGCATTAAGAAATATGATATTAAAAAGAAAAGAGGGACAACTATGTTAAAAGAGAAATTATCAATTGAGCGGAAAAAGGCTGTAATGATTACAGCCGATTTTACAGCACCTACAACAGAAAGTTATGCTATGGCATGGCTAAGACTATGCAACAACGCAAGAGAGTACAAAGATGTTATCTGGAGAATAGAGAATGACTCAGGAAATAAGGTATACGTTTGGTGTGATCCAAAGTATAAAGAAACAGTAATAGAATTCCTCACAGGAATAGTTTACTACTATCAGGAAGATAAAGGGCCTACATCAGTAGGAAAAGTTATTGAGGCAGAAGATGTTACAGTTGGTTTCCCGGTGTATGAGTATGAGAGTACATGTTCTTCACATGAGGAACAATGGGGTATTGATATTGATAATTCAATTATGTTTTGGGGAGCAGTAAAAGAAATTTTTTATTGAGGTGATTTTTATGAAAAATAAGGAAAATTTTGCAAAAGAAATTTTAGATATTGCTTGCAAAGGGTATCCATTTTCAGTTACAAAGTCAGGTGAAATTACTTTTTGTGATTGTTTTAAATGTGATATGTGCAAATTTTATGTTCCTGCTGATTATAAAAGTTGCAGAATTAGGCGATATGAATGGTCAGAATTAGAATATGTAGAGAAACATACAATTACATCAAAAGAAAAGAAATTTCTTGACCTACTTTTGCCTAATTATAAATATATTGCAAGAGAGAAAAATGGTTTCTTATTAGTCTATACAGAAAAGCCAATTAAAATATTAGAAACTTGGGGATTAGCAAACTGTGCATTAATGAATATGTTTGATATTAAATTTGATTTTATCAAATGGGAAGATGAAGACCCCTGGAGTATTGAAGATTTAAAGAAATTAGAGGTGAAAAAAGATGATTAATTTAAAAAACACATGTATTTTAGTTAGAACAAAAGAAGAAAATGAAATGCTTCTTAAAGAGGCTGAGAAGCAGGGATTCCATTGGTTTGGACGTAGTGATTGTCAGCCGTTGAAAATACAACACTTCCCAGATATTTTAAAATTTTCTAATAGCAAAGATGTGGTGTACAACGCACGTATCGGAGCAGAGGATAGTACTTTTTACGAAGCCTCAGAACTCCTCGGGGGAAAAGAAATGACAGCAAGAGAGTTTATTAAGTGGTATGTCAATGTGGATTTTTCGTGCGGTAGACGTAACTGTGATGAATGTATACTTGGCAGAAAGAACACTAAGTGCAACAATCAGTTGTGTACTACATGCAACTGGAAAAACAACATTGATGAACTTCTTGAAATTGCGAAATCAGGTAGAATTACAGTTCCTACATCCGAAGAGAAAGCAATTAGCGCGCTTGAAAATTTTATCGAGAATCCAGACCGCACAGCGTTAAATGATGAATTTGTTGAATCTTTGAAGTTGGCGGTGGAGAAATTGAAAGAGGTAAAAATAGATGGAGAGATTAACACTTGAAGAAGCTATTGTCCATGCAAAAGAAGTAGCGGAAAAGAATTATAGAGGTGCAGATTTTGAGTCAATTGATTATATAGATGATGATATAAAGACTAATTGTATAAAATGTGCGGAAGAACATATGCAGCTTGCGGAGTGGCTTGAAGAATTAAAATCTTACAAAGAAGCAGAAGAACAGGGCTTGCTTGTGAGGCTGCCTTGTCCTGTTGGTACAACTGTATGGGACATATGCGGCATGGATATTCGGGAAAACGTGGTATGTGGAATTGAATGCGGCAAAAATGGTAAACAGTTTTTGTGGGCAAATCATGATGAGTGGCTCGGGGAATTAAATGATTTGGTATTCCTCACCCGTGAAGCAGCAGAAAAGAAGCTGGAAGAATTTTAAATTGGATGCTAATACAAGAAAATTTATATCAATGGGGGAAAATCAATATGGATAAATTAATAGCAAAAGAAGTAGAATTTAACGGAGATATTCTTAAAGCAGCACAGGATCCTGATGGAAATATTTGGGTTGGTGCTCGCTGGGTATGTGAAGCTATCGGTTTAGATGATAACCGGATTAAATATGAAAGAAGAAAAATGCAGACGGATTCAGTAATTTCAAAGGGGGTACAAAATTTTACCCTCCTTACCAATGGCGGGAATCAGAATGTTATGTGCTTACAGTTAGACTATCTGCCATTATGGTTGGCTAAAATCTCAATTACTCCAACTATGAGAAAGGAAATGCCGGGAATAGCAGAAAAACTTGTAGCATATCAGCTCAAGGCAAAAGATGTATTGGCAGCAGCTTTCCTTGAGAAAAAAGTTAATAATCCAAATGTTATTCAGTTACAGCTTCCGGATTTTAATGACAAAATTGAAGTACTAGAAAGAAAAGTAGATAAAATCTTTGAAGATATGGGGCGTTTAGCTTCTATGATGGTTCAAGAGAAAGCTGTTACGACACCTCTTCCAGTAAAGAAAGTAGAGGATCCAGGTAAAAAATGGAAAAATGATATGTACCAGATGATTGATGCTCTTACCACTTGTGACAAGTTCTCTGATCGTGGCTCTGTAATGAAAACTGTATATAAGTATATGAATAAAAACTATGGTATCTGTTGGGATCAGGAAGTGAAGGATTACAAAGAAAAGTGTAATCCAGTAAGTAAATTTAGTACTTATGATGTTGTCTATGCCAATGATACTTTGAGATCTATCTTCAGTGCTGCGTTAGGAGATCTCTATGAAAAATATAAATCAATCTGTAATCAGGATGCAACAGATTCTATTATTGCTCCTCTCGTAGAAAAATATGGAGATAAGAGCAACGGAGGAATGGTTACATATAGAAAAGTATACAAAAAGATGGGAGAAATGAGTCCGATCAATTGGCATAATTTAGAAGTTCGTTATATTAACAAACATGGCAAAGCAGGAGCAAGAAGAAAGAAAATCATTTCTTCTAATCCGGAAATGCTGAGAAAATTTAAGAATGCAGTTGATGTCATGATGGTTGGGTAAAGACTATGCTAAAAATAGGGAAAACATATTATTTAAAAACTTGGGAGGAGCTTAAAAAAGCTTCTAATGGTGGTTTTCGTGGAGCCTTAGATTTTGGAGACATATTATTTTTATCTAGGATGAAGGTTTTATGTGGAAATAAGATACGTATAATTGGAAAAGATCCTCTTTATGAAGGAGTATACCAAGGAAAAAGTATAAACACTTCAGAGCAATTTTTGTTTACTGAGAATATGTTGGTCGTACCTGGCTTGAAAAGAATGATTGAGGTGAGAAATGAAAGTAGGACAAAAGTATAAAGTTCGTTCTTGGGATGATATGGAAAGAGAGTTTGGAACCGCTCAAACTGGGGGTGAAACATATATACCATGTTTGGCATTTTTTGTTAAAGATATGTGTAGATTTTGTGGGACTACTATAACTGTTTCATATTTTATATACAACAATGTTTTTAGAATCGAAGAAGATAACGGTAGATATATGTGGTCTACAGACATGATCACACCATTAGGAGATTTATATGAAGCGATACAAAGTAGGAGACATAGTTCAGATTCGTCAATGGGATGATATGGTTAAAGAATTTGGTGTTAATTATTATGGTGCTATTCGATGTAACAATTGCGGTTTTGTAAGAGAAATGAAAAAATATTGTGGCCAAAAGTTGCGGATACGTGCTATACAGAAATTTGATGATATCTATTATTATTTGAATACTGCAGATACATGGACTTTTACAAGTGAGATGTTTGAAAAAGGAGACTTATCAATGTTAATCACAAGGAGACAGGAATGTATAAAGTAGGACAGAAAGTAAGAGTTAAATCTTGGGGGCAGATGGCACAGGAGTACGGAGTTACAGATGGAACTATAAACACGCCATCAAGTTTTGTCCCAGATATGCGATGCTTTTGTGGGAAAGAGTACAGAATTAAAGCAATATATGATCCTGTTAATAACATATATGATTTAGAAACTATTACGGGAGACGAAGATGAAAATAGAGAACTGCTTTATTTCTGTTGGGATGAAGTGATGCTTATTCCAATCGCTGGGAAATTAGAAACTATGATTAAGGAGAGAAGAAAAAATGTATAGATACTATGATAAGAAAAACAACTTTGTAGAAACATTTAATCCGGAGACAGGATTCTATATCCGGTCTGATGATTTAACAACAGGAAAGGAACCATTTATGAGAAATTTTCCTGCTTTGTTAGATATTGGTGTTATGGGACATTGCGTCCATGGGGCATCTGGTTTGTGTATTCAGTCAGGGGTTCAGTGTTATCAGAATGGATTACACACACAGGAGCCTAACATGTCCCTTGAGAATTTCAAGAGAATAGTAGATGAATGTAAAGGGAAAACATTTCAGTTTGCTCTTGGTGGCAGAGGAGATGTAGACCAGCATGAAAATTTTGAAGAAATCCTTAAGTATTGTTGTTCACAAGGGATTGTGCCAAACTTTACAAGTTCTGGTTTAGGATTCAATGAAAAAATTGTTTCCTTATGTAAAGAATATTGCGGAGCTGTAGCTATATCTTGGTACAGAAGTGAATATACAGGGAAAGCGATTGATATGTTAGTGTCTGCAGGAGTCACTACCAATATTCATTATGTCCTTGGACGGAATTCTATTGATGAAGCTATTGAACATTTGCAGCAGGAAGATTTTCCTGATGGTATCAATGCAGTAATTTTCTTGTTGCATAAGCCAGTAGGTTTAGGAACTCAGGCAAATGTATTGTCTCCTGATGATGAAAGAGTCAAAGAATTTTTCTCTTTGATTGATAAACATGATTATAAATTTCAGATTGGATTTGATTCATGTTCTGTGCCTGGACTGTTGAATTTTACAGAAGAGATTTTAAATTCTACTCTGGAACCGTGTGAAGGAGCAAGATTTTCTGGGTATATTACCTCTGATATGAAGATGCTGCCATGCAGCTTTGACAATCAGGAACTTAAGTGGGCAGTTGATCTTAATGAACACACTATTCAGGAAGCATGGGATTCAGATGTGTTCGATGATTTCAGAAGCCATTTCAGGAATTCTTGTAGAGGTTGTAGTCGTCAGTGTGATTGCTTAGGTGGATGCCCGATCAGAAGAGAAATTGTCTTGTGCACAAAAGAGGAGAAAGATTTATGCTAACAATTGGGCTAAGTGCTGTATTAATAGTGACATTGATAATTTTATTCGCTTGCATAAGCAAAAATATAAATTTGAAAATGGAAGTAGAAGAACTAAAAATAAAGAACGAGACCCAACGCTTGAGTTATTCTAGCGTATACCGAGATTATGTAAAGTTACTAATGAAACCTGATGCATTAAAGCCTACTACATCAGACATAAAAGAAGCTGTTCACTATGCAATGATTAAAGCTCATCCTGACAATGGAGGTAAACAAGAAGATTTTGTAAAGTTTAGAAAGCTATATGAGAGGATGAATAATGAATACAGATAAACTTAAATTTCTTAAACTTGGCGGGCAATATAAAGTAAAATCATTTGCTCGTTTAATGGAAGAATATGGTTCTGATAACTCTAGTGGAATGCCGAATGTCATCTGCGGTTTTAATAAGCAAATGAAAAAATTGTGTGATCAAAAAATTACGATACAAGATACATTCTATAAGCATGAAGATAAGTTTTATCAAATAAAAGAAGCAAGATATTGTTGGAATAGTCAGATGTTAGAACTTCCTTTAAGTACATTGATCTATAGGAGGAAACATGGATAGAAATGAAATATATTTCAAGTTAAGTGGATTTTGCTCCGATCATTTTTGCTTTAATTGTCCAATATTTTTCATAAATCCCAAGTATAAATGTGGTAATGGTTGTGGATACAGTTTATGTGGAAATCCGGTGCCGCTATCAGAAGCATTGAAGTATTATTCTATCATATTTGAAAAACAGAATCTGAGAGCACTTATAGTAAGAAGAAGGGGGTATTATAAATATGAAAGAAGGATATAAATTAGAAGACACTATTATCCTCAATGGAAAAGTAGGGTGGGTAAACACAGGAGATGATGCTGATAGCATTATTGGAATACAAAATATTCAGAAAGTAAAAAGATTTTCTGGTGAAGAAATTATTGTATCTAATAATGGATTTGCTTTTTCAAAAGAAATGGAAAGTCGATGCGGGTGGCTTGACAGATATGCAAGTATTCAAATGCTTACAGGAGATACACCTATTGATATGGATCACATTGATGAGACAAAGATTGTATCAATGGAAGGAATCACTGAGTCTGAATATTATCATCGGTATAGTGATTATACTGGATATCTTTGGACTGAAGAAGAATTCAAATGTGGCGGTCATGATCTGTTAAAAATCTTAGAAGGGAACATGGGAAAATATATTCATATGGAAATTGAATTATATTCGAGGTGTTAATATGACATTTGAAGAAGCTAAACAGCGTCCGGATTACTGTTTTAGACTCAACGGGATCCAACTTTTAATAAGAGATATAAGAGAAGAACATTTAGAAATTGATCTCGATAATGGTCCTCTTATAGGTAAAGCTGTATTGGAAATAGGTTATGTTGATATTGAAGTAAATATTTCTGTTTTAGGAATGTTTGGCGAAATGCCAGCATACAAACCAATCATTGAGTATTTTATGTGCTTTAAAACTGAAAATGACTGGGAACCTATAGGATATCTTGGAATTGATGCAGATGTGGATTGGTGGAGCAATAGATGGAAAGAAGAGTTGGAAAAAGATATGTTTTTAGTATTGGATAGGTCTGTGAGATTTAGAAGACTTAGTTATAATAGACCAAATTAAAGGAGAGGTAGAATGCAAGCAGCAAAATACTTAAGAATTACCATACATGATAATGATTTTACTAATTCTTTAGAACATGTAGGGTATGTTCTTCAACAGATATTTGAATTTCAAGGGAAATACCCAGTCAAAGAAAGTTTTCCAGTACTACAAGAACTCATTAAACATATTTGGTATGGCATTCATAATATAGAATGCAACCTAAGTTGGGATGAATACAGAGAGACACGTTTGGATTATTTTGAATGTGAGCTTGAAATAGTGGATTATTTAGACATTCCAGACTGGGACAATTACGAAAGCATTTATATTCCAATGTTTAGTGATGCAGAAATTTTAATACGGTAGGAGGAGTTAAATGAATAAAGCTTGGTTAGAACAGAAAACAAAAGAATGTGAAAGTGTCCGGCCTGAGATTGAAAAACTTTTAAGGGAAAAGTTACCATTAACAAATCAGGAAATGGATGAAGTTTTTGAAGATTTGGAAAATATGTACAGAGGAGTAGAATTCTATTTAGATATGCTCTGCTTCAAACATCTTGAAGACGATTCTGAAGATTCTCATAAATGGATAAGTCAGTCTGGAGTAGTTGAACTGTTTTATAAATATAGAAATAAAAATAATTTAAGGAGGTATCTTGATATGGAAATGGAATTTGATGGAGATATTATTATCACAGATCCTTGTTATATCATGAAAGAAGATGATGATTGGGCAACATGTGCCTACGGAGAGGATATGGAAGCACTTGGAATAACTCACTATATGACAAGAGATACTCTCTATGGAGATTGGAGTTGTACTACTTTTGATACTGATACAAAAGAAGCTATTGGTGAGTTTTGTGCAGATGCTGGTTTAGTGTCAGTATTTTTATTAGATGAAGTCCTGAAATATAATCCATATTATAAAGATCATTTAAAAAATAAATGGACGGTTACTTGGATTAAAGATTTCAAAGGAACTGTAGAATTTGTCGTTAAGCACATTGAGGGCTACTATGAAGAAGATACCGACTACTGGAAAAAAGGTGACTACTGGGAAGATTATGTTTTAGAAGTAGTAGGACATGGCATTAACAAAGTTACTGGTAAACCAATTAACTTTGTTGGAAAGCAAACAGGTTTATAATATGATTCCGAACAAAAAAGGATTACAAGTTATTATGAAAGGCACTTTTACTCCAGGATGGGAAAATAGAATTTTTACATTAACTGGAGAAAAACAAATAAATGATTGGGTAAATGTCTACTATCCAGTAATGGAGAATGTTAATCCTGTCAATAGATGTTTTATGGTGCCGCTAAATTCGTTAAAATTATTAATTTTAAATAAACAAGAAAAGGAGAACTAAAATTATGAAAATGAGCTATGATGTACAGGTTGAGGAGTTAGGAGCAAACAGAAGAGGTCTTGTTACTTCAGAAGAGGGAAGAGCTATTGTTGAGTTTATGAAAACAAGTAGAGCCAACATGTGCTTTGAGTACGATGATGAGGCTGAAGCTAAAAGAAGAGCTTCTGCAGTAATGAATTGTTGCAAGAGACTCAATGAAGAAGGCGAAAAAGAAGTTATTAAATACGCTAAACGCGGAAATAAAATCTACGTCATTAAAGTGACGGAATAAGGAGGAGTCTTATGTTAGACATTAACAAGAGAGTGAGGTGTGAGGGAACAACTGTTGCAGAGATGATTGAAGCTCTGCAGCGGTTGCCTCAGGATGGCATTGTTCATTTTGAAGGAAAAAAGAAAGGTTACATCCATTGTGATCCAGAGAGTAGAACAATAGATTTTGATACTGATGAACTTAGTGCCATGTATGAAGAAGTTTCAGAAGAGCCTAAAGAGTATTATCTGGTGTGTATAGATACTTATATCAAAGAATATGTAGCCATAAAAGCACAGAATAATTTTGAAGCCGAAGCGAAAGCGAGAGGTTTTAGCCAGATAAATTTTAATGGAATGAATAAAGAAGTCTATGTTTGTGCTACATGTAATGCTCATACAAAAACTTATGCACAAGAACGTAATTACAGAATTATAGAGGAGGACGTATGAAATTAAGAATAGGCTTTGTAACCAATAGTTCCTCATCCAGTTTTGCTATTGCTAGAAGTGATTTAACAGATGAACAGATTGAGAAGATTAAAAATTACTTTGAAGTTGCAAAAGAAGTTGGAATGAATGATTTCGATGATTTGTGGGATATTGATGAAACAAATTTTGGAATTAGAGGCTTTACATGTATGGACAATGGAGATATGAACAAGTTTCTAAGGCTAATTGGTATTAACAGAGATATTGTTGAATGGGAGGATTGGTCATGAAAATTAGAAAAGGATTCGTAACTAATAGCAGCAGCAGTAGTTTCATTCTTGGTTTTACAAGTGAAGAAAATATCAAAAAAGAATTGGAAGCAGAGGATCTCAAAGAATATTTTGATGAGGTCCTGGAAGATGTAATGAGAGCTACAAAATTGACTAAAGATGAAGCTTTGGAAGGGTATTCAAAAGAAATTTATTATGATACTCTCTGGGATTTAGAGTATAGACTTGATGTACCTTATGATAAGAAGTTCGAAATACGAGAAACGAAAGAGTTTCAGAATAAGCTCAATAAAGCAATAACAGATAGGGTGTCTGAGTTAGAGGAAGATATGCAAGGGTACTCTGTATTTGTAGAGATTAATTATTCAGACGAGGATGGTCTTAGGTATTCAACCCTTGAACATCACATTGCACCGAATATGAATTGTTGTCTTGCTGTTATTAGTCATCATTAAAAATGTAGGTATTAGAAAGGGTGTGGAGAAAATGGGAAATTACTATGAAGGAAAATTAATTTTCGGATTGAAAAGAAATCTTCCAGATGAACTGTTACATGATTTATCAGTGCTTGCAAGCGAGCGGAGCTGTGATAGAGATATAAAACCACTGTTACAGCATAGAGAATTAAAAGAGTCTAAATGGATGAATCATTATAGAGCTTTATATCCGACTTACACATTAGAATTTTCAGAGGGAGTGTGGTTCTTGACTGCCAGCTTCTGTATGAAAGGATACATGTACCTAGGTGATGACTTAGGGCAAGATATTTATGACTTTCTGTATCCATATTTTAATTCAGACATTCTTGATGAAGCAGATGGTGGCTATATAGGCACTATTGAAGATGAAGATGGAACCTACCGGAAAGAATTCTATGCAAACTATGAGCGATTCAATAAAATCATAGAAAATAGAGAATACTTGTGTAAAGGTTGCTATAAGAAAATGGATGGATCGTTGTGTAATGATTGGAAGTATTGTAAAAGAGCATATGATATAGGAAGGGGTGATACCATTGAAGATTCGTAACGGATTTGTAACTAATAGTAGTTCTTCAAGTTTTATTATTGGCAAAGCAAACGACAACACAGTAACTATTGATTCGGCATATCAAGAAATAAAAGAATTTTATAAACAATATTATAAATCTTGTTCTGAAATGTATAGCTATGTAGAAGAATATTATCCTGATGTGTTTGAAGTTGTTACTGAAAAAAGAGGTAAATATTTACACTCAAAGAAATCGTGGGACTGTACAAAAATTGCTGACACTCAGTTGAGATTGATGTTTGGCCTTGACCATTATGAAGAATTACCGGGAGTAATTGATTGGATCAACTGTGATACATACAAAGACTATGTCAATTTTTGGATTTCTAAAATGGAAATCGGAGTTCATGCGCCTTTTTATATAAGAGACTTTTCCTGCAATGATCCGTATGTCCCTCTTGATTTCAGTACACAAATGATAGAATGCTCAGGAGACAATGGCAACGGAATTGAGTCAGATATATTAGATTGGTATTTTCCTAATTTTGAAGGTGCTGTTTATGGATGTGACAGATGTTCTGCGCAATACTATTGTAAAAAAGATAGAAGCGAGGAGTGCGAACCTATGGCTGAATCATTCAAAAGAAAGGGTATCCCAGAAGATAAGGTATGCCTATATGTTCTTGGTAAAATTTGTATATGTTCAGAATGTGGATATTTGCCTGACTATGTAGTTGAAAGATTAGAAGAAATATCAGAGTATTCATGTAACCATATGGGTTAAGAAAGAGAGGGATTAGTTATGATGAACTATGAAATGTTTGTGGAAGAACTTAAAAATAAAATAAGTGCAGCTATCAACATTCCTATTGAGAATATAGAATTTTCAAAAGATGGAGATAGATTTTCTCCGACAGGAGACAGACTGCTGGTGAAGTTTGCAGAGCATGATGATGCCTATGAGATCTGTGGAATACATACAAAAGAGCTTTTTAGAGAATTCTTAAATGGAACATCATTTGACACCATTCTTAATAGTACTGTAAGAGACATTAGACAATTACAAGGACAAAATTCTTATGAAAAAACAAAGAAAATTTGGAACTATGAAACTGTTAAAGATTCTCTTTTTATAAGGCTGCTTAATTATGATGATAATTCTAAAGAATTGAGTAATGCTGTTTATAAAAGAATAGGTGATATTGTTCAGGTATTATATATGAAGGTGTCTGAATGTGATGGAAACATTATGAGCACTAAGATTTTTAAATCTGTAGTAGAGAAATGGAAGGAAGATGGTTTGACCTTAAGTGAAGACAATATTCTGGAAGAAGCATTAAGAAACACAGAACGTATGTATCCACCGAGAATTTACAGATGGGATCAGATGCTCTTTAATCCGGAATATGAAGGAGAAGAGTTTATGAGTCCTGGCACAGAAGAAGTAATTAGTCAAGATTTTATTGGAAATTGTCTAACTACAGCAAAGAAAACAAACGGTGCGGTAGCTATATTTTATCCCGGTGTGGCTGAACGCTTTGCTGATGTACTGGATTCAGATTTGTATTTAGTGTTTACCAGTGTACATGAGGTAATGGTACATAAAGCAGATGCTGTTGATGCGGTAGACTTATCAATAATCTTACAGGATACGTTGGAAGAAGCGACACCTAAAGAAGATTTCCTCACAAGGAAAATATATAAGTATGAAAAAGATACTCATAGATTTCTTTGTGCCATATAAAAAATAGCCTCTCTCTTCTTGAGAGGGGCTGATAGGAGGGTAGTTATGAGAGAATACCATATTTATATGCAGCGTACAAAGCGTACAGAATGGCATTGCGACTATAGCATATATAAATGGCTTCCGTGGGAATATGTAGGATATGTAGAAGGGACTAAAGAGCTGTATACATGCTTTAAGTTGAAGTTCCCATACAGCACAAGAAGTATTAATTTTTACCATTCATTCAACTATTTTGATAGTGAATATGTTAGAACGGATAACGATTGGGATTTTATGTATTACCCACACGAATATCACAGATATTTGATTATGGATGATTATGGTAATGTACGAGACTTTCATCAGCTTACTAAGAAATATAAAAAGAAATACTATCGTACATATCATAAACATCATGGATGGAATATTCATTGGGCTTCAACAGTGCCGGATCAGCGCAAAAGTATTACACCAGAAGAGATTGTAGAAGTAAGAAATGAATATGGTATTACCCTCAAGCCTATAAAACCAAAAAGAAAAATAAATCCATGGGATTATGAGAAAGAATCCAAAGTGTCTGGTTGGAAGATGCAAAGTAAAAGAAGGAAACAGTGGAGGTGAAAAATGAAGATATATTTACTATGTACATTGGATAGTGAACATTATAGAGAACCATATTTTTACTTTTTCAAAACTGCTTTTGCGGCTCATAAATGGGTTATAGACAACTTAGTCAGTATTACAGAGGAAAGCCGAGAAGAAGTAATAAGTGAGCTTGAATATAAAAATGTAGACGGATCCGACGACCAGATCATGCGAATTGATTATTCATACGGAGATGGAGAATTCTATGTTAACACTATTCATGAAATTGAAATAAAAGATGGAGATTATCTTTGTATTTATCATCATGCTTACGAAGGTGTTGGATTCTATGTAGAGAAGATTGGCACTTTGGAAGAATGTAAAAATCATATGTTAGATTCTACAGCTAAAATGGCTAATGATTATGACATTGATATAACTAATGATGATATATTCGAAGTTAATTCATTTGATTCATGTATTGATGATGATTATCAGTGGCATATGAACAATATTATTCTGTTCAAGGCAGATGAAATTATTCAAGACGAAAAAAAAGAGTCTAAAGAAACTGAACCAGAAGAAACTGGAGCAACAATATTAACATCAAAGGAATCAAATAATAACGGTCATAAATACAGTGATGAAATTTATGAAGAGCTAAAAGATTATATGTATGGACCTATTCCTGGATATGGTGTTACTTCTGATTATGTTGGAACTTCGTTAGAAGAAATAATTGAAGATATTGATGCCAGACCAAAATATGAAGTATTTAAAGAATTGTGTAACTATCATGGAATTGCACCTAGTACGGTAGAGTATCTGTACGAATCTATTTGGGGAAAGCCAAAGGATAAAACAGTTGGATATTTCTTATAATACAAATAAAAATAAGGGGATAAAATTGCAGTATTTTTTAATAGGAGTTATAGCAAGAGTTATTATTGAATGGATATTTAAATGAAAGAAGGTGAAACATGAAAACTTATAACAGAAGAGAAGTTGAGAGAATCATTCTAAAAAATGGTTGGGAGTTAGATCATTGTACTGGTGGTCATAGTATTTATAAGAAAGAAGGAGTAAGTAAAACACTTTCAATTGCTTATAAGAAATGTAACCGGATGGTTGTGCAGAGACTTATTAAAGAATTTGGGTTAGTTACATAGGAGGGCGCTATGGGTAAATACTTAGTAACAGTAAGAGAAATCTTCGAACATACTTATTTAGTTGAAGCAGATTCTAGTGGAGAAGCAGAGAGTATTTGTAACGCAGAATCAAATGGTTGCGATGTTGATGATTATGTAGATACTGAATATGATTCTGAACTGATAGAGGATGAAGAAGATTTGGAAAGTATTGATTATGATGAATTATAGAAGGAATTTTGATGAAACAAGTGTTTTAACAGACGAACGGAGAGAAAATATTATGAAACTATCAGAATGGAATGAAATTATAAGCTATGCAAAAGAACTATGCCAAAAGCGTACCAGTAATATAAGGCCAATTACATATTCGATGTATGATGGCAGAAAAGGAATTTATCTTGCATTATATGATAGTGAAGGCAAACTATACGATCGAATTGCAAGTGGGGTGCATGACACAGTAGATGAATATAAAAAAGCACTTGATTCTATATACAATATTATTTGTGAATTGATTTAAAAGGATAATTTCAGGTTAAGAAAGAAAGGTAAATATGAGTTGGCATACAAAATGGGGAGATTTTCCAGAACTATATAAAGAAGTAGAAATTCTTATGACTGATGGCAGCATCAAAAGAGATATAATGGTTAAAGGAAAATATGGAAATTATGAATGGAGGAATTGGACAGATAAGTGTGTTGTAGGATGGAGACCTATTGAAAAAACTACATAAATACTATAAACTGTAAATAGCCATCTTTTTGTATCAAGGAAAGGTAAGGTGAATTTGGGAAAGAAAGTTAAAGTAAGAGATATGAAGCCAGGTTGGACATATAGAGTACCTGGCAAAACATTGGAAGAAATTTATGAAAGTGCGCATGAATATGCTAAATGGCCTCCGGTACAAATGACAGACGCAAAGCAAAATACAGGTTTATTATTGCTCAAAGTTACTGAAGACAATAAAAACAATTGGGATGAAAAATACGGGTTCAATCTATATCCTATACATGAAGAAGTTGAGCTGACAGAAAAAGCACTGAGGCCCGGTCAGCAAGGAACTTTTCAAGTAGTAAGAACCGGGAATAAGGTTTGGAACTATCATCCCAATTGTACTGTCCGAGTAGAAGTAGACTCATTAGATTTTGAAATGGAAGAAGCTTATCCATTCCCTATTGCTGTAGTGAGAGATGACTATGAGCCAATACCTTTGCCGAATCCATGGACATGGGGGGAAACAAGCGATCCTGATTCTAAGGCAGCAAAGCATGTAGATGTTTGGGACGAGTCTGATGCAAAGACTATAGTTATATTAGGAATAATATCATTTGTACTGCTAATGGCTGGACTTTCTGGTTTGAGTCTACTGATAACAATGTGGGCGGTAGCAGCAGCTTATTTTCATTCAAAGCATGAAAAAGTAAGAAAAGAAATCCTTGAACAAAGAAATAAACATGGAATTAGTGGAAGTGGATTAGACCACAAATTTAGATGGTGAGGTGAATTGCATGAAAGGAAGAGAAGAACATAAATATAAATCAGAAAGCAAGATGAGAGCATTGCTTAGGGATAAGCCACAATATTTCACTGGTTATTATAATGGTCTATTCAATTCATGCGAATATCTTACTGCGCAAAATTATACTATGACGGCTGTTAGGTTTATGAACTATTTGAAAGAAAACGGGTTTATAGAGTCAATAGAAGATTGTAATGGAGCGATGACTATTGACAATGTAAACTCTTATCTCTCTTGTTTAAGAGGAAGAGATGGAGGATACAGTTCAGATAGTGCTAAAGCAACTACTTATACGGCATTAAAATCATTTGCTGATTATTTGTTAAGTAGGAAAATGATTTCAGAGAACCCTTTTGATTGTGGCATAAAAAGAGTTTCTGTAAAAGATCCGCTTAAACAGGTTGCAATGACAGCTGCAGAGTTGAAAAAAGTTGTTGAAAGAATAAATGATAATTCTATTGGTACAAAAAGGGCCAACGCAAGAAGAGAAGCATGGAAGGAAAGAAACCTTGCTATATTTACTCTTCTTATGGTAACTGGTATTCGTGTTACTGCGCTTACAGAACTTAATATGGAAGATATATTCTGGGATCAGAAGATTATTAGGGTTACTGATAAGCGCAGAAACACTTATGAATGTGAACTTGATGATGATAGTATGGATATTTTAAGAAATTGGGTAATAAAACGTGCAGAACTTTTGAATAAAAGAGATTGTAATGCTCTTTTTATTTCTAACAGACGAACAAGAATCACTGACAAATCAGTGAGAGATTTAGTTAAGGCATATACCGCAGATTTTGAAAAACATATTACTCCTCATAAATTTAGAAGTACTTTTGCTACATTATTATATGATCAGACAGGAGACATTGCATATGTACAGCAATTAATGAATCATTCTCGACCTGACACGACACAAAGATACATCGTTCGAAAGCCCATTAATGCTGAAGCTGCTAAATATGTAAATAGTTTATTGAAATAAGTTCTAAACAATGATATAATACAAGAAAGGAGGTTGCAAAATGTTAAGAAGTGAAAACCTGTATGAGATACTGGATAAGTATTTTTCTCAAATCCAGAAAAATTCATATTACAAGAGAGAAGTACAAAAATTTCTTATGAAAAAATATGAATACTCAGATATTGAATATATGCAGTATATCATTGGAGCAAAAAGCAAAGATGAAATTCCAGACAATGAAATGTATTGGCTTATTGATGCGTTTAATAATGTTTTTAGGACAAATATGGAAATGAAAACATATTTTTCTGATAAGGAAATAGTAAGATTTTCGAGCCTAAAGGCAGATTATTTAAAAACAGATATTTATCCAATAAGAATAAGTCCAGTGATAGAGATAGCTGAAGATCAATGGGTGACAAAAATAAGTATTGATTTACTAAAAGAGTTTTATGATAACCAGCTTATAATATACAATCCAAGGACTCAGCGTCAACTTAAACAGAGACGTAGAGGACAAGATGTATCATATACAATTGATATAGTTTCTTCATCAGTAAACGCTATTGAAGGTTTAATGAGCAAGGGAGAATTTGTACCTAATGCTTTAACTCTTAATCTCAATGTTGATGATCCAGAGGTAGATTTTGATATTGTTGGATCAGAATTGATACTTAATTCTGGTAAATTTGATATCATTGATGGTTTTCACCGGTTTAGAGCTGCAATAAACACGAAAATTAAGAATCCTGATTTTCAGTTTAATTTTATTCTGAATATCATGAATTTTACAGAAGACAAAGCATGTCAGTATATCGAGCAGGAAGATAAGAGAAATAAGATTTCTAAAAGTTACTTAGCTTCTATGGATAAGTCGTCTCCTACTAATATAATTATTGACAAACTAAACAACACATTGGATAGTCCAGTAAGAGGTAAAATTGAAAGAGCACATAGAGGAGAAATAGACAGAGCTACTTTGTTTTCATTATTGGAGTTTATTCTTAAAACTAAAAATATGAACCGGAGTCAGTGTATCAAAACTGCGGTATTTATCATAAATATTTTGAAGATAGTTCAAGAGAATAATCCAGATGTTGTATTTGATGACACCACTATGCCAGTAGTGTTATATGGTTCATCTATCTCAAAGGATGCATATGAATGTGCAGAAAAAATAGAAAGTGCATTAGGAAAAGATGTGCCGATTATTAATAGTGTTACAAACATGAAAGTAAATAAAATAAAAGCTTTATTTGAGGAGGTGTGATTATGTATAATGAAGAACGGAAGAAAGAATATCTGCGACATGTAGTAGAAGATCTCGGACAAACTCCACAAAGTGCGAAAGCTCTTTTTAACAAAACGGAAGACTATGAGGACTTACTTAACAAGGACTTATGTGATTTTACTTTTTCTGAAATAGATAAATTGTTGTCTACATTTGCAGCCTCATCAATAAATGCCTTAAGGAAAAATATAAGTGTTTTACGGAAATATGCTGACTGGTGTTGTTCCTGCAACATATCTATAGACAACATAAATCACTATGATGAAATAAATATGGAAATTGAAAGTCTACAGAAATATCTTAATAAGGAGAGAGCGGTGTGTCCCAGCAGAGAACAGGTTTTAAAGGATATTTCTAAAATTAGAAACTATTCTGATAAATTTTTAATTCTGGCTTTGTTTGAAGGAGTAAGAACAGAAGCCCCCGGTGAGCTTTTAAGAGCTAAAATAAGTAAGTTGAATGGTAATATCCTTACTTTCGAAAACGGAGAGGAAAAAACTTTGTCAGAGACGCTGGTAGACTTGGCTAAAGTTAGTTCACAAGAGGAGGAGTATATATCTTTTACTGGAACTGCTTCTTTATTAAGTATGAAGGGGAATATTGTTAACTCCAGGAATAATACACGTAGTGATTCATTAGAAGCTTTAAATCTAAGACTGACAAATAGGTTAATTGCGCTTAGAAAAGAGCTTAATATTCCGTATCTGACTATTCCTCGACTCTATACAGCCGGAATTGTAGAGCAGTTTAGAGAAATAATGAAGAAATATAATGTTTCTAAGGAAGATATCTTTGAAAGCCAGTATGTTGAAATGGTTAGTTCAAATTATAATATAAGTTCTTATGGCAAAGGAACTCTTAAAAATAAATTTTATAGTTATTTATAATAGATAATACCACACATAGATTGACTTAATTTGCTGTGTGTGGTAATATTTAAACATAATAAGCGAACAAGCGTTCGAACATTGGAGGGATTGCAGTGTTAGAGAGACTTTATGAATGTTTTGGAACTGAGGAGAGAATTGGATTAATTTGTCACATAAATGGCATGGAAATGGGGTGGATGAACTTTGTAATTGAAAATATATATGAAGAGGGAGATGTTGTAAGAGTAGAAACCGGAGATTCCTACATAAGACTGGAGCCGAAGCTTTATGAAGAGGTTCCAGTTGGAGAAGGGGAAAAATTTGTTCATGGTAAAGATTATGTTATATTGTATAAAATGGAGGAAGAAGAGTGCTTTTAAAAGAAATGCGTGAATTAGTGGAAGAATTAAATATATATGCTCATGCGTATTATATGGAAGATACTTCTCTAATTTCTGATTATGAATATGATAAAAAATATGATCGACTTAAAGAACTTGAGAAAGTTACAGGTATTATTTTAGCCAACAGTCCCACTATCAATGTTGGCTCAGAAACAGTTAGTGAGTTAGAAAAAGTCGAACATGATCATCCAATGTTGTCCTTAGACAAAACAAAGGATATAAATGAAGTTGAAAGTTTTATGAATGGTTTGCCAGGATTAGCCATGCTAAAAATGGATGGGCTTACTATTTCAGTAAAATATATAGATGGTAAATTGGTTGCTGCAGAAACTAGAGGGAATGGAATCATCGGAGAGAATGTTTTACATACAGCAAACAGTTTTGTAAATCTTCCAAAGGAAATTCCTTATAAAGATGAAGTAGTAGTTGATGGAGAAGCTGTCATGGAAATCCATCATTATACTTATCTTAAAGAGCTAAAAGATATTGATCTGAAAAAAGATGGAGAAAGAAAGGGACTTTTTGGTGAAGAATTAGAAAAATATATTAAAGATAATGGTATTAAGAATATCAGAAATTTAACTGCTGGCTCTGTTAGACAGCTTGATAACTCCGTTACAAAAGAAAGAAAAATCAAGTTCATTGCTTGGAAGGCCGTTCGTGGAATAGATGGAAATAGTTTCATGAAAAGATTACAGATATTAGATCTGTTAGGATTTGAAGTGGTCCCTTGGGTAAAAGTTGATAATATTGAAGAGAATATTAAAGAACTTAGAAAAACCGCAAGAGAAAAAGATGTTCCTATTGATGGAATCGTATTTTCATATGATGATATTGATTATAGTGAAAGCTTAGGAAACACATCACATCATGTTCGATCACAATTGGCATATAAATTTGCAGATGATAAGTTTGAAACAGTAATTAGAGATGTGGAATGGAGCATGGGAAAGACTGGACAGTTGACACCTGTGGCAGTTTTTGATCCGGTTGAAATAGATGATACTATTGTTGAAAGAGCTAGCTTACATAATGTGAGTATTTTCAAAAGTTATGAACTGTCAGTAGGAGATACGATTACGGTATATAAGGCAAACATGATCATTCCGCAGATCGCAGAGAATTTGACCAGAAACGGTGACAAATTGTTTACTGTGCCTGACAAGTGCCCTATTTGTGGTGGTCATGTAAAAATTACAGGTGAAAATGAGACAGAAGAGCTTCAGTGCATGAACCTTGAATGTAAAGGGAAACTTCTTGGTGAATTATGTACTTTTGTAAGCAAAGAAGCACATGATATTACAGGGCTTTCTAAATCTACTCTGAGTCTATTAATAGAGAAAGAATTTATTAAAGGGCCTTTAGACTTATTTTATCTAAAAGACTGCCGGGGAATGTTAGTGACATTACAAGGGCTAGGAGCAAAAAAGGTTGATAAAATCCTGGAATCAATAGAAAAATGCCGCAAGACAACTCTGCCTAAATTCCTTTATGGGCTGTCCATACCTTTAATCGGTCGAAGTGTTAGTAAGCAGCTAAACATTGTTGAAGAGAAGAGAGCAAGAGAAAAAGGGTTAAAAACAGCTTTTGATAGCTTTATTAAAGATATGGATTCTCAGTATGATTTTACATGTTTGGAAGACTTTGGTTTTGCGAAAGCTTCTTCTTTGAAAAATTATTTTGAAGAAAATCAAAGATACATAACTGAGCTTGCTGCGGAATTCCAGTTTGAAGAAATTTCTCAGGAGACGGTAAAAGATGTTTTGAATGGGGCAATATTCTGTATTACTGGGACACTCACCGAGTTTGCCAATAGAGCAGCTCTAGTAGAGAAAATAGAGTCTCTTGGAGGTAAAGTCACAGGATCAGTAACTAAAAAAACTAACTACCTTATTAATAATGATACATTGTCAAAGAGTAGCAAGAATGTGAAAGCTATGCAGCTTGGTATCCCGATAATTTCAGAAAAAGAATTTTTAAACAAGTTTGTAAAAAAAGTGTTGACAAGGTAGAATGACTATGGTATACTTAGAGCAAGTTAAGAGAAAGGAGAACAGTTTCAAGCAATAAACAAGTTTGTAAAAAACTTGTTGACACAGAATACGGAGTATGTTATAATACATATATCACAAAAGGAAGAGGAAAATGAGATATGTTTTAGAAAGTGAAAAATATCCTGGAAATTATTTGGTGTTTAAACATGGAAGTCCTCCTCATGTGGTGGATTTAAAATCTGCTCAGAAGTTTGACAATGTACCGAAAGCTTTAAACAGGATATCAACAATTCCTAAAAATTTAAGCATATACGCCCCTTGGAAAGTAACATCAGTTGATGAGAGAGTTGGTTTTGTACAGCAGAATAAATCTCTTGTAGAGATTGGTGATTATAAAAAGAAAATAGATGACAGCATATTGCCTATTAAAGAAATATTAGGTAATAGAAAACCTTTAGAAAAACAGCTAAAGGAACTGGAGCTTATATCTCAGGATCTTGATCACTATATAGAATTTAATAAACTGAATGTTACTTCTGGATATTGGGCCTATAAAATAAAAAAAGCAATTAGAGAGAAACGAAGAAGTATAAAAGAAGATCTATATTATATAGATTATCTTCAGACAGCTTCATTACCTCAAATTGTAAACGGGGAAGGGAGGCCTAATTTAGATAATCAAAAATATCGAATTAGATCAGATATTGGACAAGAGTTTTTTAATCAGAAGTACATATCTAAAGAAATAGCAGAGAAGATTTGCAAAGAAATAGAGGAGATTACATAATGAATGAATTAATTATGCTGGTAGGTTTACCTGCTTCCGGTAAAAGTACATGGGCTAAAGAGTATTCAGAAACTCATCCTGATTATATAGTGCACTCTTCTGATAAACTCAGAGAAGAAATGTATGGAGATAATTATGATGACGCAGACAACAGTAAAGTATTTGAAGAACTGCATCGTAGAATACTGGAAGATTTGAAAATGCATTCGGTTATTTATGATGCTACTAATTTGGTAAAGAAAAGAAGAGTGCATTTTTTAAAAGGAGTTCCTAAACATGTTTATAAAACATGTATTATGTTTTTGAAAACGTATGAAAAATGTTTAAAGGATAACTCAAAAAGGGAAAATTCAGTTCCAGACGAAGTGATTACAAGAATGAGGAAAGTATTTTCTCCACCAATGTACCATGAAGGGTTCAATGAAATTAGAGTTGTACAAGATGATCATAAAGATATAAAAGAATTAATAGATATGGCTCGTGACTTCGATCAAGAGAATCCACATCATTCTCTTACTCTTTATGAACATCTGAAAAAGGTTTCAGAAGGAGTACCTAGAGAAGAAAAAAATTTATGGGTGGCGGCCTGTCTCCATGATATTGGAAAGCTTTTCACTAAATCAAGAATTAATGGAAAAGGTGAAGAGGATGATTACTGTCACTATTATCAGCATCATTGTGTTGGAGCTTATGAATGTTTAACATGTTTTGATTTTTCCGGTGCACTTACAGGAAAAGATATATATGATGCTTTTTATACAGCAAATTTGATTTATTATCATATGCATCCCTATTTATCATGGTCGCAATCAAACAAGGCAAAGAATAAAGATAAGTATTTAATTGGAAAACAGATGTTTTCAGATGTGATGTTATTACATGAAGCAGATGTTAAAGGGCATTGATTTTCGATATAAACAATGATATAAAACAGGAGAATAAAAAATGAGAATTATTAAGGTAGGAAACACATTTAGAACTTACGACGATTCATTAGAAACTTTCGACAAGCTTCCGGCTCAGAATTATGTCGTGAGGTTTCAAAAGAATTCTGGTTTCTTTTTAGAAAAATATGCAGACATAGAAATCAAAGAAAAAACCTACGGAGTACATATGAGTAAGGTTGAAAAAGTTCTTAAGGCTTTTCCAAAAGCAGAAAAGAACCTTGGCGTTATCCTGTCAGGCAATAAAGGAATCGGCAAATCATTGTTTGCAAAGACATTGGCTGTGGAAGCAACAAAAGTTGGTTTACCAGTTATCATTGTAGACACGTATATTCCTGGAATTGCAAGTTTCATAGAAGAAATTGAACAGGAAGTAATGATACTGTTTGATGAATTTGATAAAACATTTGGCAGTATTAAAGCTGCTGATGGCATGGCAGATCCTCAAACAGAAATGCTTACATTGTTTGATGGATTGTCTCAAGGGAAGAAAATGTTTGTGATTACTTGTAATGACCTCAACTCGTTAAATAGTTATTTAGTAAACAGACCTGGAAGATTCCACTACCATTTTAGATTTGAGTATCCGTCAGATGTTGAAATTACAGAATACTTAGAAGACAAATTGGATAAACAGTATTACAGCGAAATTGAAAAAGTAATTTCTTTTGCTCACAAAGTGGATTTAAACTATGACTGCTTAAGAGCAATTGCATTTGAATTAAACTTTGGAGAACCTTTTGAGACAGCAATCAAAGATCTAAATATTATTAATTTAAACAGTATTATGTATGAAGTCACTCTACATCTTGAAGATGGTTCTGAGGCAACCACAAAATTGACCATTGATTTCTTTGATAAAAGTGCAAGGATTGAACCGGAATTCTGCTTTAAAGGAACTTATGTAGATGCTTCTTGTAAGGTTCTTGATTGTGAGTTTGATCATAAGAAAGGCATCATTTATGTATCTGGAAATGATATTAAATTAGAAAGTGATAATTACTATAATAATGAAGAAGATGAAAAGATCATCAAAGAAATGAAACCAGCATATATGACTTTTATAAGAGCAAAAAGTAGAGAATTGCATTATGCAGTATAAATAATCTGTATATAGATACCTTCATAGGTATCTATAGAGGGTAGTGGCCAAGCGGTAAGGCACAGCACTTTGACTGCTGCATTCATGGGTTCGAATCCCATCTACCCCGTAGTTCTAAGTTAGCTCTGAAGGCCAAAGAGGTAACCAATAGAACTAAGGTATACCTACTTATGTTCATGGCGAACATAGATAAAACTTAAGTGAAATTTTGGATGGTTTAATAACTGGAACCTGTTCAAAAAAGGGAACACAGTACATTGGTAGCAATGGTTTGAATGTACAAAACATTTATATAGATGTGCTTTGTGCTAATGAGTAATTAGTATAAGGCGAAAAAAGTAATTGAGTCAGTGAGGTAGAGGTGAGTGATGGGGCAACGGAATGGTGACGACTGTTCGTGTAGCTGACATGATTACAAATCAATCATTATAGTTGTTACGTTTTTATATGTGGGTGTTTTCAAAGTTCACCCACTATGGAAACTTAGCTCAGTTGGTTAGAGCAACCGGCTCATAACCGGTCGGTCCTGGGTTCGAGTCCCAGAGTTTCCATTTCTCCTGACGAAGGAGTGACTTTTGAGAGCTCTAATTTTCAATAGTAAAGAGCCGTTGCTGATTTGGTAGTGAGAATCAGATGGCGCTGGAAAGACAGATAGTTTTTGAGATGTTTTGTAATGAGACAAACATTCAGTTTTAAAGAAAATGTAGGGAATTGAGCTGATCAAAGAACACATAATCCTGTTGTGACTGCAGCACGACAGGTCATGCATGAAAAGTGATAAGTAGCTCAGTTGGGAGAAAGAGCGCACTACAAAAGTGAGGTCGGTGGTTCGAGTCCACTCTTATCACAGGCAATTAAATTAAAGTTTAAAATTCAGGAGGTATTTACCATGACAACAGAAAAAATGAATGTACACAAAGCATTAGCGGAACTGAAGATCTTAGATGATCGTATTGTAAAAGCAATTAACAGTGTAGAAGCTTGTATTTCAAATAAGCATTCTAACACAAAAGTCAAAGGTGTAGATATCAAAGTTTACACAGGGGTTATGAAATCTTCTTATGATAAAGCAACTGATTTAATCAAGAGAAGAGAAGCTATTAAAAGAGCTGTAGTTCTTTCAAATGCAGTAACTAAAGTCACTGTTGCTGATAAAGAGTATACAGTAGCTGAAGCTATTGAAATGAAAAATCATGGAATGGACTTCAAGAAACTTTTAAAACAGAAAATTAAAAAACAGTATGATGCTGCTATGGCTCAGATCATAACTGAGAATGGTAAATTGGAAGATAAAGCTGAAAATTATGTTGTAGGGCTCTATGGTAGCAAAGAAGGTAAAACCTCTACTGAAGAGTTTACAAAAACTAGAGAAGCCTATATAGAAGCTCAGACAATGGAACTTGTTGATCCAATTGGTGTTCTTAAAGAAATGGAGGATTTAGAAACAGAAATTGCAGAGTTCACTGCTGAAGTAGATGCGGCACTTTCAGTAAGTAATTCTCTGACAGAAATAGAAATTACATACTAAGATATATTCACTGCTTATCGAAAACTTTAAACTATAATCTATATGTCTTTTTAGCTGGGTTAGACATATATAAAACAATAAAGAAACCACAGCATTACTTATACAGTAGATAATAGTATAAAATACAAAATGGATTAGGATTACGTGGTCGTATAGGACCTGTAAGCTTAATATATTATATTATTGGATGAGGCAGATAGCCATAGTACTGTAAAGTTCAAAGCTCAAAACTCAAATCTTAAAATTCAAAATTCAAAGTTTATCCCAGTTTAAAGATTAAAGAATAAAGCATAAAGAATAAAGATTTATCAAATCCTTGGTAAAAGTTTATGAGCATGATTATACTTGGCTCTTAGTTTGCACAAGGCTGGTAAGTAGTGAATAAGTAAATATAATAGTCGCTTTCATTATTAACAATTGGCAGTTCAACTGCCAGTTGTACCCACCCATGGTGGAATTGGCAGACACGTTAGATTTAGGTTCTAATGCTTAATAGCGTGAGAGTTCGAGTCTCTCTGGGTGGATTAATAAATAGAAAGGAGTTAAAAATGTTTCAAGTAGGAGATATAGTACAAGTAATAATAGTGCCTAAAAAATATAAACAATATGATATTACAGGCGCTACAGGTATTGTAAAAACAGTTTATTCTAACAATATAAGAATACATATCTCTAGTTATTACAACGAAAAATCAGAAGAAGGAGATTTTTATTTTAAAGAAAATGAGCTAGATAATTTTACAAGAAAGGAAAATGATATGTCAATTATAGAACTTTGGGAGAAAAGAAGTATTGAAAAGATTGATAAGGAAGCTGAAATTAAATTAATGGAATTACTTGCAGAAGATGAGTATACTCATGATTTAATTTTACATATGAATGATCTAAAAGATGCCGGGTTTAAAGTTGAAATACCAAATAATATTTATGATATGACTTCTGATTATACCAGAGGAATGAGAACTATTACTTTAAGTTCAGCAGAAGAGAAAAAAGTTGAAATTAAAAAAGTAGCAGAAGAAGTTGGTGTCTTATTAGAGATGTGTAAAGGAGACGTTGTTAAAGAAATGGAGATTCTTTGTAGCTATAGAGTTGTAGAGTACCCATTCGGGAGAATGACTGTTGGAGGTAATGCTTGTGGGAAATAAAAAGAAAGTTCTGATTGTAGTTGATGTGCAGAATGATTTTGTAACTGGCTCACTAGGTACGCCGGAAGCTCAAGCTATTGTACCTAAAATTAAAGAAAAGTTTGAAGAATATAAAAATAATGGGGATTATGTAGTGTATACAATGGATACACATAATTCAGATTATTTGAATACTTCTGAGGGTAAAAAACTTCCTGTTGAACATTGTATATATCGAACTTCAGGGTGGGAGGTTATAGATGAAATTCATCCTGTAAAAAATAATTATAACAATTTTATGGTATGTAAAAAGTCAACTTTTGGTTATGAAGGCTGGGATTGGGAAGAAATATTTGGGACAGACAGTGATATAGACAATTTAAACATTGAAATCATAGGTGTGTGTACAGACATCTGCGTTATCACAAATGCTCTTCTTATCAAAACTTATTATCCGGAGGCAGAGATCACAGTAGATGCGTCATGTTGCGCTGGAACTACACCGGAGAAGCATAAAGCAGCTTTAGAGGTGATGAAAAGTTGTCAGATTAATGTGATAGGAGAGAAATAAGATGGTAGGAGAAAATACTGTGGAAATGAAGAAATTAGAAGAAATTACATTAGAGGATATTCAGAACTACTTACGTAAATATGACTGTGATGGAGTGATCACTACAAAACTTGTTGAAAAAAACAATACAGAAACCTTACAAGTATTTGAGTTTGATGGGCTTTATGACGATACTATTTGGGTGTGCTCAATTTATAAAAATGAGGATAATGATTTTTATATAAAAACAGCTGACGCAACCTCACCGTTTAATCATGCAGATGGCGTTGAATACGATGATAAAGAAAATGAACTGTTTAAGATTAGTACAATTGTCGCAGAATTATTAAGTTATGTAAAAGTTTCACTATGTGATTCTATTGATTATCTCCAAAGACAGGTGGATTTTATCAATAATTTCTGTAATGGCAATCATTTGAATAATCCGTCTGTAATAACTACCTGTGATATTGAGCATAAGTAAAAGTTAAGTAAGGATTATTAAACAGTAAGAAATAAATTATAAGGAGATTTGGAATGATTAAATTAAACGGTGTAGAAATCAAACTTGATAAATATCCGGATGGAACATTCTTATTTAAGGATATTCCTCCTATTGGAGGATGGTGCAGAGATAATATTGAATGGTTCTTTGAATCAATGGAAGAGTTAACAGCAGTTGAATATATTACTAGATATTGTTGGGACCATAGAGTAGTGCCTAATTTATATATGCCTTATATCCCAGATGCACGTATGGACCGAGTTAAGCATGAGAACGAATTATTTACTTTAAAATATTTTGCTCAGACTATTAATTCATTACATTTTGGAAAAGTAGAAGTTTTAGATCCACATTCTGATGTATCTGCTGCATTATTTAATAAAGTACATGTAGGATCCCCGAATCGAATGATTGAGGATACTGTCAAGAAGATTGCTAGTGATAATCTTATGATGTTTTATCCGGATGCAGGATCTATGAAAAGATATTCTTCAGCAGTACATCTTCCATATGCTTTCGGTATTAAGAATAGAGATTGGGAGACCGGAGAAATTAAAGGTTTAGATTTATCAGGTGAAATTAATCAACTGCCAGGTAAAGATATCCTTATTGTAGACGATATTTGTAGTAAAGGCGGAACTTTTTATCACAGTGCTAAAAAGCTGAAAGAGGCCGGTGTAGGTAAGATTTATCTTTATGTTACTCATTGTGAAAACACTGTTTATGATGGAGAGCTTCTGAAAAACAATGGACTGATAGAGAAGATTTATACGACAGATACGATTTTGACAAATCTGGAAAGTCCTAAGATTGAATTGGTTGAGAGATTTAGATGAATCAGTCCTGTACACACGCAGCATTCTTGCAGAAAAGAGGTAAGAGAAGAAAATGAGTAAATCAGTATTAGTGATTGATACGCCAGAGAAATGTATACGTTGTCCGCTATTAAACGATGCAGATGAATGCACAGTACAAGATGCTAATGCAAATTTCAATGCTGGTGATTCGTGGGATGAGTTAATGAAAGGATGTCCTTTGAATCCATTGCCGGATAAAATGAAATTAACAGGAGTGTACGGAAGAGAGTATTTTCAAAGCAATGGAAAAATGCCTAGCTACAAGATTGGTTGGAATGATTGTTTGAGAGAAATTACAGGAGAAGATAATAATGAGTAAAGTTATGTTATCTATAGAAGAACCTAATTCATGTGACGAATGCCCATTTTCAGAATTAGAAACGTATGGATATTATTGCCAATTATTAAATAAATACATTAATTCCTTAAAAAGGAAAGAACATTCAACGATTCCTAAATTATGTCCATTAAGAGAATTACCAGATTACCGTACAGAAACATACAAATGGGAAGATAGACTTCTAAGCTTACAAGACGTGATTGAATCAATGGCTTATGAAATTGCTACATATAGACACTCTAATAGATATTCTCATATAGAAGATGTGGATGATATTTTAAGAGAATATGAAGTTGATAAAATTATAAAGGAGATGAGAAAGTATGGAACCAATTATTAGTCCTTGGTTGATTTATTTTGCAAGTAGAGCAGATGCAGTGGGGACTTTATTTCTGATTGTTGCAGTAGCTGCATTTGCAATATGTTTGATAGGATTTGATGATTTAACAAAGAATGGATTCAAGTTATTTATTTCAATTGGGATTATTTCTGTAATTTTAACAGTTCTTACACCAACTACCGAAACCGTTTATACAATGATGGTTGCAAATGAACTAACATCGGACAATGTTCAAGCAATTGGGAAAACCGGCAAGGATGTTATTGATTACATTACTGATCAGATTGATAAAGTTGTAAACGACAAAGAGGAGGATAAAAAATAATGGATACCTTAGCAATTCTGTTAAGCGATACTTACAAACAAGTACACCACAATATGTTTCCGAGAGGATTGACGAAGTTAGTCTCTTATTGGACTCCGAGAAGATCAATGTTAAAGGAGCAGGATCATATGGTTTTCTTCGGACTGCAGGCTTTTATTAAAGAATATCTTATTACATATTTTAAAAGAGATTTCTTTAAATTAAGCACTGATGAAGTTCAAGAACTTTATACAATTAGTATGGACATTCAGTTAGGAGAAGGAAATTACGATATTTCTCCAATCCTTAAACTTCACGAATTAGGGTATCTTCCGATTCAGATCCGTGCATTACCGGAAGGTACATTAGTGCCTATGGGAGTGCCATGCATTGAAATCACGAATACACATCCAGATTTTGCATGGGTTGTGCAGTGGATTGAGTGTATTCTGCAGGTTGAGCTTTGGAAGCCGTGTGCTCATGCAACAATTGGACATATGTACAGAGAACTGGCAAATTTCTACTATAAAAAGACCTGCGACGACATTTTAAGACCTGAAATGGCCTGCTCAGACTTTGGAATGCGTGGAATGTCCTGTATGGAAGAAGCAGAGAGATGCTCCGTTGCTTGGCTATTATCCTTTGATAAGACAAGTACGATCCCGGCAATTGATTATTTGGACAAATATTATTTCAATGACTGTAGCGTGAGTCATATTGGAATTGGTGCGATTTCTACCGAACATGCGGTCATGGCTTCAAATTATGCTGTGGACGGAGACGAAATTACATTTGTGAAAAGACTACTTACAGAATTATATCCGAATGCATCTTTCAGCATGGTATCTGATACATATGATTACTGGAACATGATTGACAATATTCTTCCAGCTTGCAAAAAAGAAATTATGCAGCACAATGGTAAGCTCTTGGTTCGTCCGGATTCTGGTGATATGGTAGAGATTTCAGTTAAGACTATCGAAAAACTCTGGAATACATTTGAAGGATCAGTAAATAGCAAAGGTTACAAAGTACTGGACCCTCATATTGGAATTATCTATGGTGATGGCTGTACTCTTAACAATGTAAAAAAGGTATGGGAAGAACTTGAGAAGAAAGGATTCGCTGCAAACAACATTGTATTTGGAGTTGGGGCTTTTTGTTTCTCGGCAGTTGTAGAACCTGATGGACGTATGGTCGTTGTAACCAGAGATATGTTCGGCATTGCTATGAAAGCTACATTTGGAGAAGTTAACGGACAACCGATTATGATTTACAAAGATCCAAAGACAGATGTAAGCCATTTAAAGAAATCTCATAAAGGATGTTGTCATGTATATTACGATGAAAATGGAGAATTAAGGTGCAGAGATGGATATGACAGCTTTGTTTATGATGGGGCATTAAAAACTGTATTTAAAGACGGTGAAATATATCATACAGAAATATTTAAAGAAATCAGAGACAGATTAAACGGAAGAAACAAAGATGAGTAAAATTACAGATTATTTATTAAAAGATGATGTGATTGTAGTAATGGATGTAGATGGAGTACTTGCTCCGTATGAGTTTTCTGAATTAAGTCATAGTATGACTGACGATGAATGGGACAGACTTGTAGCTTCCGGTGAGAATCCGTATAAAGATGTGCGTCCGATCAAATTAATACAGGAGTTTATTCAGAAGAAAGGCGTGAATAAAGTATATACCTGTTCAAAGAGTCCTTTAAATGAAATTCCTGGTAAAAGAGCTTTTATAAAAGACAATTATGATCTGCCAGATGATAATATCTATTTCACTTTAGAAAAGACAGAAAAACTTACTGTGCTTCAAACGCTGCAACAAAAGCTCGGACTTAAGCCATCTCAGATTGCAATTGTAGAAGATACAGTTAAAACTTTGGATTATATTCGTGCACATAGCGATTTTGTAACTGTACATGTTTCATCATTTATGGAGTAGATATAGGGAGGTATTAAAAATGAGTTATTTTACTGATTCAGTTTCAGATCTTTGTCAGGGGATTATTGATAAAGTAGATACTTATGAAAAACGAATTAAATACTTAGGAGAAGAAAACAAGAAGCTCAAAGATGAGCATTATAAAGATTCTGAAATGCAGAGAATGAAAACAGAGTTGGAAAAAGCAAAAGATGATTTACATAGAGGATTTCCAATTTCTAAAGAAGAAGAGGAGAAAATCAAAGAGTGGCAGTTAAAACATGACGCTGAGAAACATGGTTTGAAAACTATGGAACAGAGATTGAGAGCTGGCGGATGTTGTGGCGGGAGATATACATATCAATTTGTTCCCACAAGCATTGGAACTATTGGAGAAGTGATTTGCTCCTGTGGCGAGAAGTTTACATTTCAGGATTTATAGGAAAAGATTTATGATTAAAATTATTGAAGGTAACATTGTAGATGCACAGACCGATTATATAATTCATCAAGTTAATTGCCAAGGAGAAATGAATACTGGAGTCGCTAAAGCATTAAGAGATTATGACGAAGGTATTTATATACATTATAGAAACGTCTGTAAATTACGTGAGTTTAATCCAGAATTACTTCTTGGAACATATGACGAGTACTTTATCAGAAGGAAAAATCAAGAGATATTGTCCTTATTTGCACAAGACAAGTATGGATATGATGGAAAACAGTATACTGATGTTAAAGCTTTTCGAGAAGGATTAAATTTTATTCGACAACAAATACCTGTTTATTGGTTTGATGCTGATAACAGACCTCACAAGACAACCATTGCACTCCCATATAAAATAGGCTGCGGAAGAGGAGGAGCAGACTGGGAAGTGGTTTATAAGATTATAGAAGAAGAATTAAGTAGTTTTGAAGTAGAACTGTGGAAATTGGAGGAGCAGAATGTTTAATGTAGAAAAAGCAACAAATGATTGTATTCAGTGGATTAGAGATTGGAGAGAAGAGAATGGTCCTGGATGTAATCTCATAGTAGGTATTTCCGGTGGCGTTGACTCTTTAGTAGCTGCTGAGCTATGTGTGGAAGCCGTTGGAGCTGACAAAGTTCTCGGAGTAATCATGCCGAACTATAAACAGGATGATATTGATGTGGCATATGACATTTGCCAGCATGTATTAAACATTGATTATCTTACTATTAATATTGGATCAGCTTATGATGATATTATTGATCAAATTGATGCTGCATTTAATGTAACAGATCAGACATTAATTAATCTCGCTCCTAGACTAAGAATGACCACCCTATACGGGGTGTCACAGTCACACAATGGAAGAGTGGTTAATACATGTAATCTTTCTGAGGATTACATCGGATACTCCACTAGATATGGTGACGCAGCTGGAGATTTTGCTCCATTGGCACAGTTTACAAAGGGAGAGGTAAAAAGAATCGGGCATTATTTAGGATTGCCTAAAAATTATGTAGAGAAGACCCCGTCGGATGGTTTATGTGGTAAATCAGACGAAGATAACTTTGGATTCACCTATGCAGTATTAGATAAATACATCCGTACAGGAGTGTGTGACGATCCAGAAGTAAAAAGACGGATTGATCGTTTACATGAGAAGAATGAGTTTAAACTGAAACCAATGCAGTATTTTAATTATAAAGAGGAGAAAACAGATATGAATATGTCACCAGATGAGATTTTAAAAGCACTTGAAAAAGCAGTAGCGAAAAAAGAAAAAGAGCATACTATTGGAGAAGAGCTTAGAAGCTGTGAGCGTCAGATTAAAGATGCTTTAGGCATTGATGTATATATTGTACCTAAAAATAAAACTGATAAACAGGTTTGTAAAACACTTTCGAAAGATGATATCACATTTGTAGGAAGAACAAAAGATATTGCTACAGGAAAAATTAGAACTACTGTAGGGTTCAAAGATGGAACACAGACTTCTGTAGTCTTAAATGATTGGGAAGACGAAGATGATACTGAAAAAGCCATTATGTGGTGTTTGCTTAAGAAGTGTTTCAAATCAAAAAGAAGCTTAGAAAAAGTAATTTATTCAATGGAGGACATGTAATATGAGATCAAAGAATTCCTGGAACAAAGAGTATGAGACAAAAGTAGATAAAAACGGAAAGAAACATACTAGAATGGTTAAACATGGGATGAAGCAGTCTAAGAAGTCACTTGCTTTTTCTAAACATGTAAATAAAATGAAAACTGATAAACCTAAGTGGAATAAGAAATCTAGTGGCGAGAGCCACTAGAAAGGAGGGCTCATGAAAATACGGAAAGGATTTGTTACTAATTCAAGCTCTAGCAGTTTCATTATTTGCTTTGCAAGGATTGCTGACAAAGAAAAAGCTCAGAAGATAATTGATCAGTTCAATCTTGATGTATTAGATGTTACTGGTGTAAATGATGAAAAAAACTGGTCTGGTGAGCTTGGTGCTAGTTGGTGCGGAGCGGTCATTTATGGGGTTGATGACATTTTAGAAAAGCACCCTGATGGAGAATATATCGTAATTGAGGACAGGAACGATGCTTATTATGATGAATGGGGTGATGCTGTATATGATTATGATTTCTCTATGAATGAAGCAATAGATGCTATTACGGAAGTAAATGGATTTGCTGATATAGAAGTTGCTGAAGGAGAAGGGAGAGATGGTTAATGAAAATAAGAAGAGGATTTGTTACTAATAGTTCGTCTTCAAGTTATATCATTGCAAAAAAGAAAGATGCAACATTAGCAGACATTAAAAATTCACTGTTGAAAGTAAGAGACAACGCTAAATCTTTTTTGATTGAACAGCATAAATGGATTGATCTTGAGCCGGATGTAGAAGAGTCAATAAGAAAAGAAGATTATGATAAGGCTGTGGATGCGTTTTTAGAACACACAGCAGATTATTTATACGGTAACTTTAATGATGGAACATTAGGTGATTGGGAAGTTGGATCAGATGAATTCTGGAGTGAAAACGGGGATCCATATGAAAATTTTATTTTAGATTCTGCATGGCTTATTGGTGATGAAAACTTACAGATTATCTGAGGAGTAAACATGAAAATAAAAGCAAAGCAAATAATTGTAGATAGGAGCACATCTTATAAATATTATAAACCTAAATTCTGTTGCAAAGCATTGGAAGAGAATCCTAGGATAGTTATTTCTAATGAATATCCTGATAACTACTTATGTAGAACTTGTGAAACTATAGAATGCCATGGTTGTGACTATAAAACTGATGAAACTTTTGGAATTTTCTTTTACATAAGCGAAGAAGTCCAAGACTGGGAAGATACATGGCCTGAAGACTATTATTACCCTCTTAAATTCTGTCCATTTTGCGGAGAACCAATTGAAGTTGATGTCATAGAAACCATTGATAAAACAGAAGAAGCAGAAAAGGTATCTGAGGTTGCAACGAAGCTACGAAAACAGTTATGGACATGTGATAGCAAGAAAAAGTGTGCAGAGTTAGAAAAAGAGATAAGGAACTTAGACGATATAGTAAATTATTATTATTCAACAGGAGAAATTGATGAAAATAGAGAAAATCAAAAAATTGTTGAAAAGTGAACACTATGATTTCTTAAGAGCGAACGAGCACCTGGGGAGTAACATAATTCTATTAGGCTTAGGTGGGTCTCATGCTTATGGTACAGATACAGAAAACTCCGATCTGGATATTAGGGGTTGTGCTTTAAATAAAAGAGAAGAAATCCTGATTCCTACACATAATTTTGATCAGGTAACGGAAGAAACAACAGATACAACAATCTATTCTTTTAATAAATTGATAACTCTATTGTCAAACTGCAACCCAAACACAATTGAGCTGATAGGATTGAAGCCAGAACATTATCTTTATATTCATCCAATTGGTCAAGAACTTCTTGATAATGCTGAAATGTTTTTATCTAAGAAAGCGATCTATTCTTTTGGAGGCTATGCTACAAGCCAGCTAAGAAGGCTCGATAATAAATCTGCCAGGAAATTGGGACAAGAAGAAAGAATGCAGCATGTTCTTAATAGTATTATGAATGCTTTTTATACTTTCCCTGAAAAGTATTTCAATTTTCCAGAAGATGCAATAAAGCTTTATGTAGATAAAGGTATTCAGGAAGATTATGAAACAGAAGTATTTATGGATATCCAGTTGAAGCATTACCCTTTGAATGATTATCAGGGGATGTGGGCCGAAATGAAAAACATTGTTAGGGATTATTCCAAAATTGGGAAGAGAAATAAGCATGCCATAGAACATAATAAGTTAGGAAAGCATATGTGCCATTTAGTGAGATTGTATCTTATGTGTTTTGATATTCTTGAAAAAGGCAAAATTATTACATATAGAGAAGATGATCATGAGCTTCTTATGGCTCTACGTAATGGAGAATATTTGGATGCAAACAGTCAGCCTATCCCAGAATTTTTTGAAATGGTAAACGAGTTAGAGAAAAGACTTGAGTATGATTCAAAGAATACCTCATTGCCTGATAAACCAAATTATAAAGCTATAGAAGAATTTGTAATGTCTGTCAATGAAAGAATTGTATTAGGAGAGATTTAAGAATGAATTTTAATGGATTAAAAAGTAGCGAAGTAGAGGTTAGTAGGACTACATATGGAAGTAATAAGCTTCCGGAACCTGAATTGAAAAAATGGTATCATTTTGCTAAGGAAGCATTAACTGAACCAATTACTATGATTCTAATAATAATTGCTTTGTTTCAGTTGGTTTTAGGCGCTATGGGAGTAATGTCTCTTTCTGAACCTGTAATGATTATAGTGGTTTTAGCTATTGTTACTGGAATTGCTATTAAGACAGGTCTAGGCGTACAGAAATCTGCAGCAGAGCTAAGAGCAAAAACGGCAGTTAGATATTGTGATGTTGTCCGAGATGGAAACGTACAGACAATTAATAAAGATGATCTGGTAGTAGGTGATTTAGTTCTATTGAGAACTGGACAAGAGATTTTTGCAGATGGATTTATTGTTGATGGAGAAATTTCTGTTAATAACGCCGCTATCAATGGAGAGACAAAAGAATGTAGAAAAATTCCTAGTGCTAATTATAAGCATGTTAAAACAACATCAACTACTGCATATACGGATCAGTGTTCTCTCTTTGCAGGAACAGTTATCATGTCTGGTGAAGGAAAAATGATTGTTACAGATGTCGGTGTTAATACAGTTAATGGTGATACTCTTGTCAAAATGCAGACTTTAGAGCCTCCTAAGACAGCTCTTGATATTGCTCTGGATCATTTGTGTGATTTTATTTCAAAATGGGGAACAATTGCGGCAGCATTAGCATTTGTAATTATGACAATTACAGGTATCTTAAATGCTGGAAGCTTAAGTCAGTATTTCTCAGGAAGTATTCTTGAAAGTATTCAGAAGGTAGCACAGAATGTCTCAAATGCATTGACAATTATTGTTGCGGCTGTACCGGAAGGTCTGCCACTCATTGTAAAACTTGTAACTAAACAGAATGTATCGACAATGGAAAAATTCAATATTCTTGCGAAGAATACTGGTAAAATTCCTGAATTGGCGTATGTTAATTTAATTTGTACGGATAAGACAGGAACTCTCACAACAGGTGAAATGACTTCTACAGTTATGATTAACGGTAACTGTCAGGATATTTTTAATAAGGAAAGTTCGCTCAACGAGCTAATTGATTTAAACATTTGTATGAATAATAGTGCAGTGTTTGATTCTAATGGGAATATCACTGGTGGCAATTCAATTGATCGAGCAGTGCTTGATATGCTTTCTCCTGAAGACGCACAAAAAATACAGAATAAAGCTATCATGAAGAAACGTGTTCCATTTAGTAGTGAAAATAAATTCTCTGCAGTTACTTTAAATAATGGAGCAAATGATTTTACTGTTTATAAAGGCGCACCAGAGAAATTAATTGAGAAGTGTAAATTCTATCTTGACAATGATGGCATTGTAACTGAGCTGACAGAAGAAAAAAGAAAAGCTTTAAAGAGCCATATTAAGGGATTAACAGAGAAGGCAATGAGATGTATTGCGTTGACTATCTCAGATAAAACTGATGATGGTCTCCCCGATGAAATGAATCTCCTTGGAGTCATTGGAGTTGTTGACCCGGTTAGGAATGAAGTTCCAGAAGCAGTAAAAATTGCTCACAAAGCTGGAATTCAGGTAATTGAAATTACTGGTGATTGCATGGAGACTGCTAAGGCTGTTGCTATGGAAGCTGGCATTTATAAGCCTGGAGACTTAGCAGTTACCAATGATGAGTTTGAGGCAATGTCAGATGTAAAAGTAAAAGAAATTATTCCACAGTTAAGGGTAATTTCCAGATGCTCACCGAATACGAAGCTTCGTCTTGTAACATTAGCACAAGAAATTGGAATGTCTGTTGCTATGACTGGTGACGGTGTAAATGATGCGCCTGCACTAAAGAAAGCAGATGTAGGCTTTGGAATGCAGGATGGGTCTGATGTGGCAAAAGAAGCAGCAGATATTGTTTTGACAGACAATAATTTTGCAAGTGTGGTAAAGGCAGTCGAACTTGGTAGAACATTTATGCATAACATTATGATGTTCCTTGAATTCCAGCTACCTATCAATATTTCGTTGTTGATCTTAAGTATGGTATTTCCAATTATTTCTGGTGGCTCTGCTCTATTAGCAGCAGTTCAGATCCTTATTGTAAATATCATCATGGATTCACTTAACTCATTAAGCTTTGGTGGAGAACCGCCAAAAGAGGAATATATGAATGAAGAGCCTATCATGAAAGGATCCGGATTATTTATCCGTGGAGCGAAAGGGAGAATTGCATTAAGTTCAATTGTATTTATTGCTTTATTTGGTGTAATTACATTTGGTCCAGTTGGAAATATGTTTACAACAAAACTTTCGGCTATGACAGCGAGATTCGCTTTATTGTGTTTAATGGCAGTATTTAATGGATTCACTATTAGAACAGATAGCATGAATCTTTTCAAAGGAATTAAAAATAACAAATTATTTGTGTATATCGCATTGGGTATTTTTGCAATGGCTGTAGTTTTGTGTAACTTTGTAGGAAATCTAGTACAGACAACTCCAATGGACGTTAAACAGTGGATTATAGTTCTTGTGACAGCATTTATGGTTGTGCCTGTAGATTGGATTAGAAAAGCAATTTGTAAGAAAGGAAGTAACTAAAATGGGATTTTTGGGAAAACTATTCGGAAAAAAAGATGAGGAAGCAGCAGTAGAGTTATCTTCTGCTGTAACTCAGCAACCTGTATATGAAGAAAAGTTACAGACAATTGATATGTCTAAGCACAGTGAAAATCTTGGCAAAGTACTTATTGATATGTCTAAGGGAAGCAAGATTGATATGACAAAACATACGGCTAGAGTAGCTCTTGCAATGGATTATTCAGGAAGTATGGATTGGCTGTATGATAATGGATCTGTACAGGAAACCATTTCTCGTTTGTTGCCTATTGCTCTAAGATTTGACGATAATGGAGAACTTGAGAGTTGGCTGTTCTCAAATGGAGCAGAGCGCTTAAAAGCTGCTAACGCTGATAATTATAGTAGTTATGTTAAAAATGTTATGAAAAAAGCTCATATGTATATGGGTGGTACTAATTATGCTCCTGTATTGAAAGAAATGGTTACATATTATAAAGATATTGAGCCAAGTGAGATTCCAGCATTTATCATCTTTATTACAGATGGTGAGAACAGTGATACTTTTGCCACCAATGCAGTTATTAAAGAGCTTTCAGAGTACAACATCTTCGTGCAGTTCATAGGAATTGGAGATGAAGATTTTGACTATTTGAAATCTCTTGATGATATGAAAGGTAGAAAACATGACAACACCGGTTTTACAGCAGTAAAAGACATGAATAAAATGTCTGATGAACAGTTATATACAGAGATTCTTCGTCAGTATAAAGACTGGCTGAATAATAAATAAAAAGGAGATAAAGAGATATGGCAGTAATCAACATGAGCAAAAATCAGAAAATTAGTATGGTAAAAGAGGATGGTACAGGTATTAAGAACTTCTTCATTGGAGTCAATTGGGATCAGAACCGTTATGCTGGTGAAGCAGATATTGACTTTGATATCAATGGATTTTTAACAGATTCAAGTCGCAAAGTAGTATACCCAGAAGATTTAGTAAACTATAAAACCTATGAAGATGGCTCTGCATATCCCTGGGTAGACTATTCAGGAGACAATAAAACTGGTGACGATTCTCAGGGAATGATTTTCAATGGAAAGCATTATGACGAATATTTCATTGTGCATGCTGATACTTTCCCGAAAGATAAAACAGAATTTACTATCTGCTTAACAATTTTTAGGGCCTTACAGCGTATGCAGAATTTTGGAATGGTCTCCAATGCAGTTATGACAATTTGTGATTACGACAATCCAGATGGTGATAAGTATGAATATGATCTGTCTGAGAATGAAAACTTTGAAAAATTGAATGCAGTAGAAATGGGTAAATTATACCGTTACGGAGATGGATTCAAATTCCAGGCATTAGGTTCTGGTTATGTGGGAGGTATGACAGAACTGTTTAAAAACTTTGGGCTTGATATTGATGAAGGGAGAGACTAATGAATATTACAGCTGGAGCAATTGTTGTAATTGTTATTTTAATACTCGTAGGATTTTGCTTCTTTTTTAATAGCAAAATTGGAAAGAGGGTAAGGATAAGAGCATCAGGCACGGCGAATGAAGCAATTCAGAAAGATGCAGCCACCCCTGAGGGAGCTAAAGCATATTATAATGCTGCTATTGAAAAGAAAGAAGATGAACTTCAGCAGGAAAATGTAAGATATCAGCAGATGCTTGGTAAGATTTCCAATTATGAAGATGACCTGTTCCATTTGAAGAAAGATGCCATGAAAGCAGATGTAAATGTAAATGCTTGTGTGGATCGAGGAGATGACGAAGCGGCAAAAGTCTACTTAAAAGAACAACAGGAACTGAATGATAAAATTGATTTTATCAAAAATACATTAAAAGAATGGAAAGAGAATGCTGACGTACAGAAAGAAAAAGTAGAAGTATTACAGCAACAACTTAATGATTTAAAAGCAGAAAAAGAAAGTGCAGTTTTAACTCTGGAAACAGCTCAGGCATCAAAAGCTTTTAATGTAACACCGGGAGTATCTTCTAGTGAAGAGGAAAAGATGTTAGAGAAAGTACGTGACGGAGTTAAAAAGCAAAAAGAAGCTGCTGATGGAGCTAGGATCGTTTATGAAAGTTCTGCTATTGTGCAGAAACAGCGTCTGGATAAGAAAATGAAAGATGATGAAATTGATAAAAAGTTGCAGGAACTGAAAGCAAAGAAAGGCAAATAAAATGATAGTGTTAAATATAGGCGTGTTTGTGGTATGTCTATTAGTCTGTTTCTTAATTGGATTCTTTGTAGGGAAGAGAAAATAAGTGTAGTAACAAAAGGTTAAGGTGAGGTTCAATTCCTCACCTACACTTAAGGAGGTTAAACAATGAAATAAAATATGGAGGTGGTATTACGCAAAGAGGAAAAAGAATATTAAATAAACCAATTGATGATGCATGTGAGAAAGAAATTTTGATACCAACAAAAAGAGTGATCACTGTAGAAGCTGAATACAACTTGACTGATCCTGAATTAATTGGAACAAAAATAACTGACAGAGATATAGTAGAAGAATTGGTAAAAGATGAGCTTATGGCATCTTTTGAACAAAATGATGGATTCGTAAGTTTAACAGTAACTTGTAGTGATTATTAGGGAAGGAGAAAGAATGATTAATAGTTTTACTGGAGATTATTACTTTTTAAGTAACTTTTATATGGCACCGGTAAGTTATAACGGATGGGACTATACAAATAATGAAGCAGCTTTTCAAGCACAGAAAACAAAAAATCGTAGACTAAAATTCCAGTTATTTTCTCAAGCTAGCCCATCAGAGGCAAAGGCAGCAGGTAGAAAGATTGATTTAAGATCAGATTGGGAAGAAGTGAAAGATAAAGTAATGTATGAAATCGTACTGGCTAAATTCACTCAGAATCCAGACCTTAAGGAAAAATTACTTGCCACAGGAGATGAACATTTGGAAGAGGGTAATACTTGGGGAGATGCTATTTGGGGAACTGTAGATGGAGTTGGAGAAAATAGGCTTGGGAAGATACTTATGAGAGTGAGAGATGAATTAAATGAAACTTAACATATTTTTTATCATTCTTGATGCTATTTTTATAGCAGTATCATTGGTAGACCTTATTGCTTATAAAAATTTACTTAGTTTAATGCTGGTAGTCTTTTTCACTTGGACATTTATAAATGATATTAAAGAATATAAAGGAGACAAATAACATGGTAAAAACATTAAAAGAAACAACAGAAATGATGGTTAACCCAGATTATAAAGAGAGATTCAAAGCTGAATATTACCAGTTAATGCTTAGATTCAGAGGTTTACAGTCTATGCTTTTTAAATGGGACAATGGAACTCTTAGTTTCGAACCAACATGCCCAAGAAGTACTTATAATATTCAGATTGATGCTATGGCAAGCTATTTAGCTATCTTAGAAGCTAGGGCTGTTATGGAAGGTATTGAATTATAAAGGAGAGAGTATGAATCCAGTATTTGTATTTTTAGTATTGGTTGGAGCAGTAATTTTATGGTTTCTATTATCTGCACTGTTTTATCCATTTGGGAGATTCTTACATAGGATCTGGAAAGATGCAGCAGATGGAATAAATAGAGAAGATCAAAACAAGGAGAAGAAAGATTAATGAAAAAAGGATTTTTAGGTAGTATTGGATTAGCAGTAATTATTGTAGCAGGATTAATTTGCGTAGCAAAGTGTAGCGTAAGAGTACCAGCAGGTTATGTAGCCGTAGAATACAAGATGAATGGTGGAATTTCAAACGACACTCTTTCACAGGGATGGCATTTAATTTCACCCACAGTAAAAACATCTTTGTATTCAATTGGTATTGAGCAGTCATATCTTACATCAGAAGATAAAGGTGATTCACCAAAGGATGAGAGTTTTAAAACGCCTACCGCTGATGGAAAGCAACTTCTTGTAGATCTTGAATTCTCATATAAATTCGACCAGGATCAAGTTGCTGATGTATTTACAAGATTTAAAGGTCAGTCTGGCGAAAGTGTAAAGAATACTTTTATTAAGCCAAAAATGAAAGCATGGACACAGGAAGTAACTGCTAAGTATCCAGTTACAGATGTATTTGGTGATAAACGCCAGGAACTGAATGAAGCACTTGACAAATACTTGAAAAAGAAATTTGAGCCATATGGAATCATCATTGATACTGTAAACTTTACTTCAATTTCTACAGATGATGAAACTCAGGCTGCTATTCAGAAGAAAGTAAATGCACAGCAGGAACTGGAACTTGCAAATATTGAAGCTAAGACTGCAAAGGTACAGGCAGATAAAGATAAGGAAGTTGCTCTCATCGCAGCGGAGCAGGATAAAGAGAAAGCCGCTATTGAAGCTGAACAGGCGAAAATCACTGCGGAAGGTAAAGCTGAAGCTACAAGAATTAAAGCGGATGCTGAAGCAGAAGCAAATAAAAAGATCGCTGAGTCACTTACTCCAGAACTTATTGAGAAACAGAAGATTGATAAGTGGAATGGTGATGTGCCGAAGGTACAAGGTGGAAATGCTGCAACAATTGTTGACGCAGGAGAATTAACATCAGGCAATGTAGCAACTGTTGAAAATAAATAATTAATAATGAGGGTAACGTATAGTGAGAACTGTGGACATATACCACACTGACGGTAGCGTAGGGATTTTGCGTCAGTAATAAAGAGGTGGCTGCGTAAGGTGAAGATAACGTTAACAACTACGAATTGTAATGTCGGCCCAAAGCAAGTAAGTATAGTTATGATATCTGCTGCCATAGGCAACACCTCCTTCAAAAACAATGTGTGATACAATCCCATATCACATTACCCATTCAGAAGATCCTCACCCGGTACAGACCTGGGATCAATAGTATTGTACTTTAGGTGAGGTGGTTTGTCAATATAAAGGAGGAGACAATGGTAAAAACTACGATTACGGAAACTACTAAGAAATATGATAAAGAAGGCCATCTTATTGAGGAGACGACCAGAACTGAAACTACTGAGGATAATACTATAACATATGGTTCTTATCCTTATGGAACTTCTTATCCTTATGGAACTCAGAAAGATTGGACCTTAACTACAAATGTAGGAGAGAGTTTATGAAAAAGAAAGTATTAAGTATTTTAGGAGTTTTATTGATAAGTATTTCAACATTAACTGGTTGCGCTAAATGCATTGATAAAAAAGAGGAAAGCGTGAAGGTCACAGTTGTAAATGAATATTATAAACCTAAAGAAACCCGTTTTACAGGTATGGTTAATCATGTTCCGCAATTTCGAACTGATTATGCTGAATATGAAATTACGGTAAATTATAACGGAACTGAATATTCACTTAATGATGAAAGTACATATCGTAAATATCATGGAAGAATAGGGCAAACAGTGTCTGCTGTATTGATTACAAAAACATATGATAATGGCAAGGTAAAACAATGGATTGATAGTTTAGGAGGAATTAAGTGATTAAGCAAACCATGGGATGGATTTCTGCTATATGTGGAGTAATTGGAGCTATATGTAGTGGTTGGAAGTTAATGCTTTTGCCAGTAGTAAGAATATTAAACATGATTGCAGATAAAAAATTAGATTTGTGTATTTTATTGATTTCAATTATGAAAATGTTTTTTGCGATACCTGTAGCATATTTCATGATTCTTATAGGATTTTCAATCGCTACATATTGTTGGAGGTGGTGGAAGTAATTTGGATCACAGGTGATACACATGGGGATTGGATCCATAGATTAAATATGGACTCGTTCCCGGAGCAAAGAGAGATGACTAAAGATGACTATGTAATTGTTCTTGGAGATTTTGGGATATGGAGAGATTCACCTCAGCAAAGGTGGTATCTGAATTGGCTTGAAGAGAAGCATTTCACAACACTCTTTATTGACGGAAATCATGAATGTTACGATATATTAGATGCTTATCCGGTAGAAGAATGGCATGGTGGTAAGGTACATTTTATTAAACCATCAGTAATTCATCTTATGAGAGGACAAGTATTTGATATAGACGATTTAAAATTTTTTACTTTTGGCGGAGCTGCAAGTCATGATATTTCAGATGGAGTATTAGAGATTGACGATCCAAGAATAAAGGAATGGAGGTATGATCCAGATAAGATGTATCGAATCAATCATATTTCATGGTGGGAGCGAGAAATGCCAAATCAAGAAGAGATGGATGAAGGTATAAAGAACCTGGCAGAACATGACAATAAAGTAGATTTTATCCTGACACATTGTACAGCTTCTTCTACAGCAGCATTATTATCACATGGATTATATAAACCGGATAAGCTAACTGATTATTTGGAAGAGATCAGATGTAATGTTGACTATGGACGTTGGCTGTGTGGGCATTACCACGACAATAAAGCAATAACGACAAAAGATATAGTTCTATATGAACAGATTGTGAGGATCGCATAATGGCAGAGCTTACAGAAAACGCCAAAGATTATATTGAATGTCTAAAAGATATATTACAAAGAAAATACCTACTGTCAGGTGAGAAAGCTTTAGATATGATTACAACTTCTTATATTATGGAGTCTCTTATTGATTACCCAGAAGAGACATTACATGATGATATTGAAGCACATGCAGATAATATTTATGAAGATTGGATAGGTGAGCTATGAAAACATTTTTATCAATTTTGAATATTCTATGTTGGGGTATTCTAGGAGCCTATTGCTCATCAATAGGGATACATGGAACAAGATTTTATATAATATTACTAATTGTTGGCGTTATTGATATACTTAGTGTTGTGGTGAGTAGCTTATGAATTATTATATTTCAGACTTACATATTGGTCACACAAATGCATTGGCATTCGATGCTAGACCATTTAAGACAATAGAAGAGAACGATGAAACTATTAAAAATAATTGGAATTCAGTAGTTGGCTTAGATGATGATGTTTATCTTTTAGGAGATATTAGTTGGTATGGTTCAACTAAAACATTGGAGTATTACAGCCAGTTAAATGGTAGGATTCATTTAATAAAAGGAAATCATGATAATAAGATTCTGAAAAACAAAGATTTACAGAATTTATTTGTAGAAATAGTTGATTATAAAGAACTATACCTTAATCCAAAAGAGAGTATTATTCTTTGTCATTATCCGATTCCTTGTTTTAAGAATCATTACTATGGTTGGTACCATTTATATGGACATGTACATACAGGTTTTGAAAATAATATGATGCAAAGAACAAAGTATGAAATGGAAAATCTATATAATACACCATGTAAAATGTATAATGTCGGAGCAATGCTGCTGAATTATACTCCTAGAACTTTAGAAGAAATAACAGGAGGAGCTACGTGTTTATAACTAGAAAAAAGATGAAAAAGAAAATTACTGATACATATAACAAAGGATTCCATATAGGAAAACTTTATGGTGTTACTAAAATATATAATGAAATAAAAGGAGGCAACACAGATGTAATTGATCTGTGCAAGAGAATTATGAGTGAGAAAGAGGTATTCAATACTTAATGTATTGTGCTTACATTACTGAGCTTAAGCAACTTCGTAAACACAGCAATGCTGATAGGCTCCAGCTTGGTACCGTTTTTGGAAATACGGTTATTGTTGATTTAAGTTATTACGAAGGGCAGAAAGTTGTATTTTTCCCGGTTGATGGTCAGCTAGGAGAAGAATTTGCAAAAGAAAACAATTTACTGCGTATTAAAAATGAAGATGGAACAACTACAGGTGGATATCTTGATCCTGTAAAACGAAACATTAAAGCTATGAGACTGCGAGGTGAGAAATCAGAAGGACTGGTTTTACCAGTAGAATCTCTTAGTAAATGGACTGATATAAATAAATTATCTTTAGGAGATCAAATTACTGTACTTGATGGGACAGTTATCTGTAAAAAATATATTCCAAGATCAAATCATAAAAAATCTAACAATGGTCCGAAAGTAAAAACTCCAAATTTAAAAAACAAATTTCCTTATTTTAAAGAACATGCTGATACAGAACAGTTAGCATATAACTTAAATGCCTTTAAACCAGGAGATACTTGTTACATTACTTTGAAAATGCATGGCACATCTGGTCGAACAGCAAATGCAATAGAAGTAACTACTAAGAAAAAGACTCTACTACAAAAACTTTTTTGTAGACCAGCTCCTGCTATCAAAGAATGGAAAATAGTTACTGGAACAAGAAGAGTTGTACTCAATACATTTGAAGGCGGTTACTATGGGAATGATAAATTTAGACAAAAATATCATGACTACTTTATTGACAGACTGCCAAAAGGAATGGAAGTGTTTTATGAAATCGTAGGGTGGGTTGATGGTACAGAGCAGACCATTATGGGAACCTGTTCCAACACTAAAATTAAAGATAAAGAAGTTAAGAAGCTTTACGGTGATGAAACAGTGTTCTCTTATGGGTGTACTCCTGGTACTTCTGATATTTATGTTTATAGAATGACTATGACCAATGAAGATGGGATTATTACAGAGATTCCATGGGAAGAAGTAAAGAATTGGTGTGATCGTTTAGGAGTTAAACATGTACCTGAATTTGATAAATTCCTGTTTACTACTAAAGAAGATCTTATGGAGCGTGTAGAAAAATACTATGATGGGCCTGATCCAATAGGGGCGACACATGTTAGAGAAGGTGTAGTTGTAAGAATTGATAATAGAAGTAGCTTTAAGGCTTATAAACACAAGAATTTCACTTTCAAGGTCCTTGAAGGATTGATAAAAGATTCCTCTGATACACCGGATATGGAAGAGGCACAAGAAATTATTGAGGAGGAAACTGTATGACATTAGCAGAGAGATTTTTTAAGGAAGAATTAGAAGTATTTGAAAATGATGATATTCAGGAATTTTGTATTGAATTACTAGATACTGCGCCTACATATTTCTGGCAAGTGTCTGCTTCAAGTACTAACAAGTATCACCCTGATTATACAGTTGGTTTTATGGGACTTGCTAAACATGTAAAAGGGGCAACTAGATTCTTAAATCATATGCTGTCAATTGATTGTATCAAGAGTCAGTTTACATCAAGAGAAAGAGATATGCTACGAACAGCTATTATGAACCATGATGATGAAAAACTTGGGCGTAATGGCAGTCAATATACTCTTTTTAAACACCCGTTACTTATAGCTGAGAGAATAAAATCCTATAAAGGATTTGAATGGTTGCCAGATGAAGAATTGGATTATATTGCAGACTGTTGCGCCTCACATATGGGTGAATGGAACACAGATAAAAGAAGTAAAGATGAGCTGCCATTACCAGAAACAAAAGGTCAGATGATAGTTCACTTAGCAGATTATTTAGCATCAAGAAAAGATTTAACAGTATCTTTTGATGAAACTGAAGTAGATGAACTGATGAAAGAATTCAAACCTACACCAGAAACATATCTTATGCCATTCGGCAAACATAAGGGAGAACCACTCTCTGAAATTCCAGATAGTTATTTAGGATGGTTGAATGATCAGAATCCATCAGAACCTCTGAAAACATTACTTGCTGAAGCCTTAGGTATTAGCGGAAGCATCTTTGAAGAGGAGGCATGAGATGGAAACACGAACAACATTATGCCAGTGCACTCGTTGTGCTTCAGTGTTTGAATGGAATGAAAGAAAAAATAATAGATGTCCAGAATGCAAAGGCATATATACAGTTATTAGATTCGCTAACCCGTCAGATGAAGAATATTTAGATAGAGTTAGCATGAGATTTAGTGAATAAGTCGTTCAATCATGAACGCTTATCAATATACCAAACAATATTATTTATAAGAGGAGACAATATTCATGAGTGAAAAAACAAATTTAAGACAGGCAGACACAAAAGTAGAAGTAGTTGGTATTGTAAGCGAAAACACACTGGAAGAGTCAGTAAGAGATGGTAAAAAAGTTATTAGCGGTGACATTACAGTACAGACAGGAGACATTAACTTTGTAACATTTAGAGTGTATATCAATGAGAAAAAGAATGACGGCACAGATAATGGCTATTATGCAGGCATTGAAACTGTAATGAGAGAATATCAGTCTATTGCTAAAGTTGGTAAAGACGCAGCTACAAGAGTAACTGTTACAGATGGTCAAATCAGACCTCGTTCTTACGTTGGAAAAGATAAACAGGTACATGTAGGTATTTCTTATCAGACAATGATTTTTAAGCGTTATGATGGAACCCCAGAGAAATTCGAGCCTCGTGCTTGGTTTGAAGTAGAAATGGCAATTGCTTCTATTACTCCAGAACTTTATACATCTGGTGAGAATAAAGGTGAAGAAACAGGCCGAGCTATCGTAAAAGGATGGGTGCCTACATACGCAGGAATTGAGCCAATGACCTTATATGCTCCAGCAGAAGATGGAATTGCAGAAGCAATTTTAGATGATTATGCACCAAATCAGACTGTTAAGTTCTATGGTGATATTGTAAATAGTCGTGCAGAAATCACAAAAGAAATTCCTGTAAAAATTGGTAAACCAAGATTTGAGAAGAAAACGATCTATAAAAATGAAATGATTATTACAAATGCTTCTGATGCTTATGGTGAGGATAGTGAAACACCAACTCCAGAACCATATGACATTGGTGCAATTTCTCAGGCAATTACTGATAGAGAAGTTCGCTTAGAGGAAGAGAAAGCAAAAGCTAAACAGCCAGAGACAGCAACTTCTGCCGCAACAACTAAAGCTAGACCAAAACTTCCTAATTTTTAATCTATAAACAAGTTTGTAAAAATATAAATAGTAAAATTAAAGGAGATTACATATGACAGATAGTATTTTTGAACCAGAAGTAAGCGTTGTAGCACATGGCCTTGAAGGAAAAGTAATTATGCTTTATGGCACAAACAATACGGGAAAAACTTATAATTGCGCAAAGATGAAGAATGCTTTGTTCTTCATGTGTGAGAATGGTTTAGGTGCTCAGGCAGGAGTTAAACATAAAATGATTAACAACTGGAGAATGTTCACTAAGTACATCAAAGAACTTACTGATCCTAAAACAGTAGAAAGAGCTAAAGAGATTTATTCCACTATTGTTATTGATGAAGTATATGCTTCCTCTCTGTTTTGCCAGAAATTCGTATGTGACACATATGGTGGAGGATGCATTTCTCTTGGAGCCAATGAAAACAGCAAAGTAAATCTTTATCAGATTTATGAACGTATTTATTGGGAACAGATTCAGAAATTAGTAACTTCCGGGTATACAGTGGTATTCGTTGCACATGCAGACGAAAAAGATGGCTTTATTCAGCCTAAGGGAGACAAGCGCTGTATTAAACCAATTGTAGATAATTGTGACGTAGTGGCTTACCTTGAGCCAAATGGCGTAGATGAAGATGGACATGTAATTAAATCTTCTGCTTATTTTGCACAGACAGATAAGTTCTTCGCTCGTTCAAGATATGATTTCATGGTAACTAAAATTGAAGAGTTTACAGCAGATAATTTAGAGAAAGCAATTTCTGATGCAATCACTAAACAGGAAGAAGCTGACGGTATTAAATCAGTATCCTATGATGAGCAGCAGTCTATGTATGAAGAAAAAGAAACAATGTCCTTTGAACAGCTTCAGGAAGAGATTGCCCTTTGGGGAGGTAAACTAGCTGCCTCAGATCATATGGAAACATTGACAGATATTGTAGAGCAGACTCTTGGTGTCGGGAAGAAAGTATCTCAGTGTACTAAAAAGCAGACTGAGGCTATGAGTATTATTCTCGAAGACATTAAGGATGCTTGTGCTGAATTAGGAGTGGCGTAATGCCAAGGGCAATGTACATTTGCCCGGTATGTCATAAAAATGTACTTGCTTCGAAAGCTATTCATATAAAAACCAGATACTATCATAAAGCTTGTCTTGATAAAAAAATCAAGAAAGAAAAAGAAAAGATTGACAATGATAAACTGACGAAGAAGCAAAGGGAACAATATGAGAGAGCGCTGAAACAAAGTGCTCTCCCTGAAATCCCTGAAGCAGTTCCAGAAAGTGAAGCCCAGGCAGCAGAAAAATTCTTTAGTAAAGTGGAGCAAATACAGGGTAAATGCACAGCGAAAAGTTCAGCAATGGCTTATAAATACAAAAAAATGTATGAAGGATTTACTTGGGAAGGAATGGAACAGACTTTAGAATATTGTTTTTCTATAGTTGGATTAGAAGCCAGGAAAGATGAAGATAGTGACATTGTTGGATTAATTCCTTGGTATTATGACCAAGCTCAGGCATTTTATGCACAGCTAGACAGTATAGAACCTTCAAAAGTAGATTTGGATAAGATTTATAAAAAGAAGCATATAAAAGTATCGCCTAAAAAGAAAAATGTAGATTTGATTGATATAAGCAAAATAGGGGAGTGAATATGTTAATTGACAAACACGCCACTCTTCAATGTTTAGGATGTATTATGAAGAAACCTTCCCTTTTGGAAGAATACACACTTACACAGTATGACTTTGAAGAAGAACAATTTTACGCAATATTATTTTCATGTGTGTATAATCTCTACAACCAAGGGGTAGAGATTATAGATACATTTGCTATAGATAGTTTTCTTTCAAGATATGAGAAACAATATAAAATTTTCAACGATAATCAAGGAATTGATTATTGTGACGATGCCATTCGTTTGGCTGAATTGGAAAATTTTAGTTACTACCTGGAACGTTTGAAGAAATTTAGTCTTTTAAGATACTGGGATTCATGTGGAGTAGACATAAGGAACATCTATGATCAAACAATCATTGATCCTAGCAGACAAGAACAGCAAGCAGCTAAATTAGATGCAACTTCAATAAATGATATGATTCTGGAAGAAGAGGATCTGCTCATTACGAAAGCAAAAATGCTCTATGGAATGGATTCTTCGAGAAGGGGTCAGCTTGCCGGTAAGGGAATGAAAGAACTGAAAGAAAGATTGAAAGAAGAACCAGAGTTTGGAATACCTTTACAGAGCCCTATGATGACTACTATTGCTAGAGGGGCGAGACTTAAAAAGGTCTATCTTCGTTCTGCTGATTCTGGTGGAGGAAAGACAAGGACTGCATTGGCAGATATCTGTAATATTTCAATCCCTTATTTCTATGATACAGATAAAAAAGAATGGATTTACACTGGGTGTGAGGAACCATCTCTATTCATCTCTACTGAGTTAGAGGAAGACGAAGTACAGACTATCATTATGGCATACGTTTCCGGAGTACCAGAGAACAAGATTCTTGATGGAGACTATGAAGGAGATGAAGAAGAACGAGTAGATAAAGCTATTGAATATATTGCTACTTATCCTTTATATATAGAAATTATTAATGATTTTGGTATAGAAGATATATCAAATATCATTAAAACTTATAAGAGAGAAAAAGGATGTCATTATTTCGTATTCGATTATATACATATGTCAGCTAAATTAATTGCTGAAGTTGCTTCTATGAGTAAAGGAATGAAATTGAGAGAAGATCAGACTTTGTTCTTATTCATGGACACTCTTAAGAATTTGGCTATGAAATTGGATATCTTTATTCTAACAATGACTCAGTTAAATGGTACATACAAAGATAGTCAGATTAAAGACGAAACAATGTTAAGAGGTGCAAAATCTCTAGCAGATAGAATTGACTTAGGTGAAATTTCACTGAGGCCAACAAGTGCAGAGTTAGAGTGTGTAAAGAAACTTATGCACAATATGTATGGAGTGCCAATACCCAATCTTGTAAGACACATATATAAAGTACGAAGAGGAAAACTGACAAAAATCCGTTTATGGCAATATGCTGATCTCTCTACTGGTAGAACTAAAGATTTATTTATTACAGACAACTATTATAACCTGATCGAAACTGAAGTGGCTGTAGCTCAAATTGAGAAAGTAATTGAGGAACATTCTGAGAGCCTTGATGATATCCAGATTACTGATGATGAGCAACAAGAAGCTACGAGTACTTTATTGGGATCAATGCCATTTGATTTTTAGGTGTACTGATGCCTTACTATGATAAAAATGCAATATTAAAGGCTCTTACAAAGGAACAGGTAATCAAGATAGTTACCGATTTAGGATCAAAAGGATATAGAACAGACTCATCTGGGAATCTTATCTTTCAAACAATCTGTCATGGTGGCGATAGTTATAAGCTTTATTACTATCATGAACCTACAGATCAGTATTCTGGAAGAACATTTCATTGCTACACCTCATGTAGCGAATCATTCTCTATTTTTGAATTAGTAATCAGAGCTAAAAGAGTACAAGGGATTACTTATACTTGGTATCAGGCGGTATCTTATGTTGCTAATCAAATAGATATGAAAGCTGTTGAACATATTGAGAGACCAAAACATATATGTGATATGTCGTGGCTCAAGAAGTTTGGGAAAAACAAATCTACAGACATTATAGACTGTGAACCTATAGATGAGCATGTATTAGAAATGTTTGAATATACTCCTCATGAAGTGTTTTTAAACGACCATATTTCCAGAGAGACGTTATCTACATTTGAAATATCTTATTGGGGTAATACAAATCAAATAGTTATTCCTCATAGAGATAGACATCAAAATCTTATTGGTATAAGAGGAAGATATCTCGATGAAGAAGACGTAGAGAACATTGGAAAATATGTACCTCTTAATATAGAAGGAAAATTTCTAAGCCACAAGTTATCACATAATCTTTATGGTATTCATATTAACCAGAATAAGATTAAGACTTGTAGGAAATGTTTACTACTTGAGTCTGAGAAAGGAGTTATGCAAAATCATTCGTATTTTGGTGATGATGACTTTTCTTTAGCTGTATGTGGCAGTGAAATTTCAGATGAACAAATCAAATTGCTACTCGATTATTTGAAGATAGAAGAATTAATTCTTGGTTTTGACAAAGAATATAAGGATCCGTATGGATGGGACGGTGAGCTGTACAAAAATAAATTATTTAAGAAAATACGTCCGATTATTCCATATTGTAAAGTATCAATCTTATGGGATAAAGATGGGGTATTAGATTATAAGGACGCGCCTACAGATAAAGGCAAAGAAACATTATTAAAACTGCTTGACAACAAAGTAGAAATAACTATGGAAGATATCACGTTGGAGGGAACGTATTATGTATAGAAAGGCATTAATTGACTGAAATCAGTCAGAAAATCCGACAAGTAACTGAGGAGGATAAGGGACTGCCTTATCTCTCCTACAGTAAAGAGAGTAACTTTGATCACTGTCCACTGAGTCACAAATTAAAATATGTAGACAAAAACTTTTCAAAGAAATCGTCTCTTCCTATGGAAATTGGTTCTATTTTACATAAGGCATTAGAGCTTAAAGGAAGAATGATAATGGAAGGTAAGGCAGTAGATTATGACTATCTTAAAAGCATTACAGAAGAGGGCTATTTAGAGACTGATGAGAAGTCGGATAATCACATTCTCGGTATAAAAGACCTCAAAAAGAAATATTTTGATGAGTTTTTTACTGCTGATAGTAAGTCAGGTATGAACTATTCAGAAAAGATGGATATCTTTTATAACAAAGTATTGCCATCTAGGATTGATAGTAAAGAGTGGACTCCCGTAGCAGTAGAACAGAGATTTGAATTTGTATATGACGACAGAGTTATTATACATGGTTTTATTGATAGAGTGGATAAGAATGCAAAAGAGCAGCTAAGGATTACTGACTATAAATCCTCAAAGGCCGTGTTTAGAGATGCAGATATAAAAACACCTATGCAACATGTAATTTATGATCTGGCATGTATTCATTTATATGGACAGCCTGCAACAGACCATGTGTATGATTTTATTCTTATAGATGCTATTCAAGGAGCTGACGAAGGTGTATGTACCAAAGGCTATCTTAACAGAGGAATTAAGAAACTGGACAAGGTGTTAAATGAAATGGATGAAATGGAAATTAAAGGCGAGTATCCTCCCAAACCAACTCCATTATGCTACTGGTGTCCATTCCACAGCACTTCCCCAAATGCTGATCCTAAGTTTTCTGGTCTATGTCAGTATCATAGCTTATGGACACCTGAGAAAAAATCATTTGCAGTACTTAATCCTTATGGACAAGAAATAAAGAAAGAAACTAAGAGAAAGTTGGTGTTCTAGTGAGAATAGAGACACATGCGCATACAGAATTTAGTCAGCTTCGTATGTTGGACTGCATCGTAAAAGTACCTCAATTAATAAAACAAGCTGCATCTCTTGGACTTTCAGGAGTTGCTATCACTGACCATGAGTCTGTATCTGGTCATGTGAGATTTATTCAAACAATTAAATCCATGAAGTCTTCCGGTGAACTGCCGGAAGATTTCAAAGGAATACTTGGTAATGAAATATATTTAGTTGACAAATTAAATATATCAGAAGATGGAAAGAAGTCTTGTGATTCTCCATTTTATCATTATATTCTTCTGGCTAAAGATGAAATAGGGCATAAGCAGTTAAGAGAACTTAGTTCATTAGCATGGGACAACAGTTTTTATACAGGAAGGATGGAACGTGTTCCTACATTGAAAAGTGATCTGGAACATGTAGTTAAATCTAATCCTGGACATCTGATTTCAACGACGGCATGTTTAGGAGGAGAATTAGGCAAGTCTCTATTAGCAGGAGAAAATTATATGGATTTTCTTCTCTGGAACCAGCAGTTATTTGGTAAAGATTTTTACTTGGAAATGCAACCGGGACTGTCAGAAGAACAGATAAAGTTGAATCGAGAGATTGTAAAATTAAAGCATCAATTAGGAATAAAAGCTACTATTGCCTGTGATGTTCACTATTTGAAACAAGAGGATAGAGAAATTCATGCTGCTTATCTTAATAGTCGCGATGATGAAGAAAGAGAGTTAGGTGATTTCTATGAATCAACTTGGATGATGACCAATGAGCAAATTCATCAGAGGATGGATTATCTTGGGTATGAAGAAGTGGAAGATGCATTGAAGTGTTCTCTGGAGATTGGTGAGAAGGTTGAAGAGTATGATTTGTATTGTCCAACTATTGTTCCTGGAGCTGACATCCCTGATTTTGAGTTAAGTGATTTCTTTGGCAATTATTATGATCGCTATGAATACATATCTAAATTCGCTCATAGTGATAATGTTTATGATAGATATTTATTAAAACTGATAGAAGATGGATATTATGAAAAGATTCCTTATACTACTTTCGGTAAAGTAAAATTTTTTGAGACTTTAGATAGAATTGAAGTTGAATTAAAAGAAATGTGGCTTGTTACTGAAAAGCTTGGTACAAGTATTTCTTCCTATTATATATCAACACTTGAGTTGGTTAATATTATGTGGGAAGAAGGAGATTCTTTAGTGGGTGTAGCCAGAGGTTCAGTAACAGGAATGTTTACAATGTATCTCATTGGCATTACTCAGATGAATCCTTTACAGTGGGGACTGCCTCATTGGAGACATATTTCCCATGAAAAAGTTGAACTCAGTGACGTAGATATCGACACACAGCAAGATAGAAGACTAAAAATCATTGAAGCTGTGAAACGTCGCAGAGGTGAAAGAAAAGTACTTAATTGTAGTACTTTTAAAACAGAGGGTAGTAAATCAGCTATTATTACTGCTGGTAGAGGATTAGGATTAGATTCAGATATCACTCAGTATTTATCTAATCTTATCCCTGTTACCAGAGGTCAAACTTGGAGTTTGCATGATTGTCTTTATGGGAACGAAGAGAAAGAACGTCAGAGACAAACTGAATTTGCAAATGAAGTCAAAAAATACGACAAACTTTTAGAAACGGCTATGACTATTGAAGGGCTTATATGTGGAAGAAGTATACATGCTTCAGCAGTATATTTGTTTAATGAAGATTTTTTGGCTCACAATGCTAGGATGAAAGCTCCAAACGGTATTTATATCACTCAATTTAATATGAAAGATTCTGATTATTGTTCTGGTCTTAAAATGGATTTCTTAACCATTCAGGCATTAGATAAGATTAGAACTTGTATGAATTTGCTAATTGATGCGGGATATATGAAATGGCAAGGATCACTGAGAGCTACATATAATAAATATTTACATCCAGATGTACTTGATTATGATACTAAAGAAATGTGGGATATGGTTGCAAAGAATGATGTGACAGATCTCTTTCAGTTTGATACTGCAGTTGGGCTTCAGGCAGCTAAACGAATCAAACCCCATTCCTTAGTAGAGCTTGCAACTGCGAACTCAATTATGAGACTTATGGTATCAGGAGAAGGCGCTGAACAGCCCATTGACACTTATATTAGGTATAAGAATGATATTAATGAATGGTACAAATGCATGAGAGATGAGTACCGTTTGACAGAAAGTGAAATAAAAATATTAGAGAAATATCTATTACCTGTATATGGAGTAGGAGATACACAGGAAATTGTAATGGAAATTTCTATGGATGATCATATTTCAGGATTCAATGTTACACAGAGTAATAAGTTAAGAAAAGGTATTGCTAAAAAAGATGAAAAACTGCAGGAAGCTATGAAAAAGATGTTCTTTGAACATGGCAAAGAGATTGGAACTTCAGAGAATCTGCTGAACTATATCTGGAAAGAAGTTATAGGAAAGCAGCTTGGGTTGAACACGGCTCAAGTAAAACCTTGTGAACGTATGCAAAAACGGTGTCCGTACTTTTTACGGGCTAACGGTGGACGCTGATAATGCCAATACCGTGCCAAGTTAAATCGGGTGTAACGACTATTAGTACTGATGAGATTAGCACATTGGGAAGCGCAAGGATAGGGTGACTGTGCTCTGGAGGTTACGATGGAAGAATGGAAGGATATTGAAGGATGGGAAGGAAAATATCAAGTATCCAATTATGGAGACATTAAAAGATTAGAACGAGATATTACAGATAGTTTAGGAAGAACCAAGCATTATACTGAAAAAATATTTCATCCTCATAAAGCAAATAACGGATATACGAGAGTAAGTTTTGGAACAGAAAGAGATTTGACTCATAGGGTTGTAGCAAAAGCTTTTTTGCCGAATCCTCGAAATTTACCGGAAGTAAATCATAAAGATGGACATAGGAAAGATTTCAATTTTGCAGGGACCAAAGAAAATAATTATGAAGACGGAAATTTGGAATGGGTTGACAGAAAAGAAAATATGCTTCATGCCTCTCGTACAGGTTTGATTAATAAAGATAGTAAAAAACGGAAAATATCAACAGCATTAAATCAGAAAAAGTCAGTTGAAAAAGCACTAAGACCTGTAGCATTGCTTGATGATGAAAATAATATTTTGAGTATTTTTCGAAGTATAAAAATTGCTGGTGAGATTACAAACATTCCTCAACAAAATATAGGAGAAGTATGTAGAGGGAATAGAGACTCAGCTGGCGGGTTTAAATGGGAATATGTGGACAAAGATTTATTTAATACAGTCACTCAAGAGATAGTCTAGTCCGAACAAATACTACGAAAGTAGCGGTACACCGATTCATTTTCTAAAAACCACACTTTCCCTTATTCCTGTATTGGTTTGCAAGAGTTGAATTTAGGATATCACTATCCAATTATCTATTGGAATACAGCATGTTTAATTATCAATGCCGGAGCCAACGAAGAGCTTGATGATAATAAGTCCACTCAATATGGGAAAATTGCGAAAGCAATAGCCAATTTTAAGCAGCGTTCAATCATAGTAGACAGACCTCTTATCAATGAAGCAAAGTTTTCCTTTGTCCCAGATGAAAAGAACAATCGTATTATTTTCTCTTTTAAAGGACTTTGTGGAATAGGTGATGATATAGCTCGTGCCATTGTAGAGCATCAGCCTTATAGTTCATTTGAAGATTTCTGTAAACGTATGGTAGACACTAAGATTATTGGTACTGCTAAAATGATTATTCTAATTAAAGCTGGTTGTTTCAATGAACTTGATTCTCCAGATCGCATGGAAACAATGAAAAAGTTTCTTTCTCGTAATGTATTTACACCTATAGATAAGCTGACTATGCAGCAGTTTAACTCAGCATTAGAATATGACATCTTCCCAAAAGAGATGGAAACAATGATTAGAATCAAGAATTTCAAAGCGTATGCTTTACATGAGAGTTTCTTTTTAAAAAATATAATAGATGAAGGAAAAAAGGTACCTAAAAAAGGATATCATGACAGATATTTTGCTCTTGATGAAAGAGGTACAGAATTTTTGATGGAGCACTTTAATACATGTATTGTGGGTACAAAGGAGGATGGAGTAATTATTTCAGAGAAGCTCTTTAATAAAGAATGGGATGCTCTTATCCAACCATTGAAAGATTATATGGCTTTACCTGAGACACTTCAATTATATAACCAGAAAAAACTTGACTCAACAATGGAATCTTATGCATCTGGATCATTAGAACAATGGGATATGGAATCATTAAGCTATTACCCGGATCGGCATGAGTTGTGGAATTTGAATGAGCCAAAGTATGGAGTGGTTGATTATAATTCACTCCCAGAGATTCCTGAAGTGTATGAGCATACCACAAGAAGAGTTAGAGGAGAAATTAAACATTTTCCTAAATATAAAATATTTCGATTAGCTGGAACTGTTTTAGACTCTGATAATAATAAACATTTGGTGTCGTTGCTGACTAACCATGGTGTCGTAACCTGTAAATATAACAAAGGTCAGTATAGTTATTATAATAAAAGAATTTCTGAGCAGACACCTGCAGGCAAGAAAAAAGTTCTGGAAGAGTCTTGGTTTAAAAGAGGTTCTAAAATCATTGTTTGTGGTTATAGGCGTGAAGATCAATTTGTTATTATGAAATATCCAGACACTGTTTATACTCATACAACTAATAGAATTGAGGAAATTTACAATGATGGAACAATATTGGCTCAAACAGATAGAAAGAAAGTTGGTGAAGGATAATAGAAACTGTAGTTGAACAGGTACAGTTCAAAGGTCTTTTAGAAGAGCAAAAATACTATAATGATTCTACTCACTGGGGCATATTTTATGCAACAGTGAGAGAAATAACTGTAGGAAATCTTACAAAAGGCATGAGATATTGTATTAAAGGAAATATTCATACGCCTATTATAGGAAAAGTTTACGACATAAAAGGTGAAATGGACTACAGCCCCACCTGGGGAGAGCAAATTAGTATTCTTGAAAGCTCTATGAATAATGATTTAGCTGAAACTGATATTAGAGGTCAAAAATATATTCTCTGCAAACTATTCCCCAAACATGTACAAAGAATGTATGAGACTTTAGATAATCCTTACTTAGCTTTAAAAGAAGGGAACGTAAAAGAACTTACAAAAATTAAAGGATGTGGCCCTAACGTAGCTACTAAGTGGATTGAGAAATTTAATGATACTTATGACAAACACAAAGCTTATATTGATTTAGCCAGATATTCTATTACTGATAAATTGATAGAAAAGATTATTAAATACTATCATGAAGATGTAGATAAAGCCGTTGATGTAGTAAAAAATCATCCATATGATTTGACAATCATAAGAGGGATAGGTTGGAAAACAGCCGATGATATAGCACTGCAGAATGGAGCTGATCCTTATGGTATAGATCGGATTGAAACTTGTATTAAAATGTTTCTAAGGAATCAAGGAGAGAATGGAAAATCATTTAGTTATTCAGAAGAAATCATGCAAGAGTTAATAGATAAAATAGGAGAAGAAGTACCTGATTTGAATATCGCTGAAGCGATACATGATTTACAAGATTCCCAAATGATTGTATGGAATAAAGAAAAAACTAAGATAGGATTGAAATGGTATTATGACTTAGAATATTCGATAGCTGAACATTTAGTAAGATTAAAAAATGCCCCTAATAAATTTAAGTATAGTAACTGGCTAGAGATAATTAAAAAGAAAGAAAAAGCTCAAGGATGGGATTATACAGAGCAACAGCTTGAGGGTATTAAAATGGTTCTCGATAATCAGTTATGCTGTATCTCCGGTTACGGCGGAACAGGTAAGACGAGTATTATTGATGGTATTCTTACTATCCTGCAAGATTATAAAAGTGTAACAGTAGCTTTAGCCGGAAGAGCTGCGGCGAGAATTAGTGAAGCTTCTGGTAAAGAAAGTCAAACAATTCATAAGTTACTCAAACTCAAATATGGAGATCCAAGAACACCATTTGACTATGAGTATGATCCTTTAGATTATGACATTATTGTAGTGGACGAAATGTCTATGATTGATGGTTATCTTTTTAAGCAATTACTGAAAGCGTGTGCTACTGGAACAAAAGTAATCTTTATTGGAGATGTGGGGCAGCTAGAATCTATAGGTTCCTGTGCAGTAGCTGCTGATATGCTTGAATCTAAATATATATCTTCAATTTTCCTTGATAAAATTCATAGACAAGCTCAGAAATCAGCGATTATTACTGAAAGTATTCGAGTGAGACAAGGAAAACAATTAACTTCTGATGGGTGGACTGGAGAAGAAACAAGAGGTGAACTTCAGGACATGATTCTTAATTGCTATACTGATAAATCTAATACATATCATAATATAGTGCAGTATTTTAAAGAAGAAATCAAACATGCTAAATCTATTCTGGATGTGCAAATCATTGTTCCTTGTAAACAAGGAGTGTCTTCAGTAGCTTCTTTAAATCATATAGCTCAACAGATATACAACCCCAAATCAAAAAAGCAATACAAAATTATGAAAAGTGGAGTAGTTCAATGGGTATTAAAAGTAGGAGATAAAGTTATAAACAAACAGAATAAGTACCAGATAATTAATTCTGATGGTTCAGTTGTAGATATCTTTAATGGAAACTTAGGCATCATAAAAGATATAAAAGATGATTATATCCTGATAGATTTTCAAGGAATTGGCTATGTAGAAGTACCTAAATCACATGCTCCTTATATAGAGCTTGGATATGCAATAACTTGTCATTCAGCTCAAGGAAGTCAGTTTGATACAGTTATTGGAGGAATAGACTTTTCAATGTTTATTATGCTTAATAAAGAACTCTTATACACCATGATTACTAGAGCCAGTAAAAAATTTATACTATGTGCTCAGACTAAGGCTCTGCAATACGCAATTACTAAAGAACAGATTATCCATAGACAAACTTATCTTATGGATGATTTAGATGAATTATGTAACAAGAAATTTGATTTTTAGGAGGTATAAATATGGATGAATACAAAGAGCCATCATATAAGAATATGACAATTACACAGGTGATTGATAGATTATCAGATATTGCTGATAGCGCTCAATATTGTGAAATAGAAGGCATCTTATGTAGAGCAATTGCTATGCTTAAAGACTATAGATCAATAGATGAATTTATTAATGAACCGATGGGAGGCGGGTATTATGGCGTTTAGTCACGATATTACTTTCTGTGCAGGAGAGTTAGTGGATTGTCCTAAAAAAGAATCCTGTTATAGATACAAAGAAGTAGATAGATTCCAGCCAGGAGAAGTATTTTCTATGGCTACTCTATATAAAGCAGCTTGTTGTGAAGCTAATGATTTTCAATTATTCATAGGAGATAACAATGAAATGTGTGAGGAAAGAACAATATGAGTGTATATATTTAACAAAACAAAATCGAGAAGAAGTTTTGAAAATATTTGAGCCTAATATTGATGGTGAACATATATTTATCAAAGAAGATAATGACAGGCATTGTATTGTTGAACATCTCGGTTGGTATAGAACATATTACTTCTATAATCGGTGGTATGTTTTAGGATTAGAATATTATACATGGAATTGCTATACAGACGAAGAATTTAAAGAAGAATTTGAATTAGTAGAAGGGAGGTAACTAAAATAATAGTTTTAGATGACAAAAACTTTTGTGTAAAAGAAGTTGCTAGTATGGAACCGCCACATATCAACATCATTGTCGTGTATCCAGTGGAATTTATTGGTGATCCAGTGCTAGAAGAAAATATCCCTAAAATGCTTTCGGTAGTTAGAGAATATATTAAAGAGTATGAATCATATTTAACATTTAAAACAAAGATAGGGAATACTGTATGGGATTCAGAGAAACTTAAATATGGCAATATAGCATATGAGCACCAGGAAAGAGCAGATAAATTAGCAGAAAAAATGAACGAAGGTATTAGTCCTTATTTTTGGTATGTTGGCAAAGTATCTGAGAATGTAGTATTCAATGAAATTTCACGAAAAGTTGATTACGCAGTATGTTTAGAAAAGATGATTTGAGAGATAAGGAGGACAAGAGTGAAAATTAATAGAATTAAAGATTTTGAATCATTTTTTAAAGTAGTAGATAAATGTAAAGGAAGAGTAGATATTGTCTCACCGGAAGGTGACAATATTGTCCTTAACAGTCAGTTATGCAGATTTGTTTTAACTGCTTTGGTACAGTCAGGGGACACTTTATTAGATACTCTTGAATTGCATTGTGAGAACCCTGATGATGCAGCTTTGTTTATTAAATATATGATGGAGGAATAAAATGAAAAGATTAAATATTTATTTAGCTGGTGCTTGCAAAGGATTAGTTGATGAAGGGACATCTTGGAGGAATGAAGCTTTTGAGAGATTTATTTTAGCACAAAAGTATTTAGATCTTATTGCATATCACTTATATGATCCAACAGAGTATTTTCCTAGAGATGGCTCTAAATCTATTACAGCCAAGCAGACAAAAAATTTCTATATAAAGTATCTCATCGCCAATAGTGATTTGATTTTAGTAAACCTTAATAATACTGAAAATTCTGTGGGAACTGGACAGGAATTACAATATGCAGTTGATAAAGGGATACCTGTTATTGGATTTGGGAAACAGAATGTATATGAATGGCTTCCTGAAGATTGTGATGTAGTGTTTGATACTCTTGAAGAAGCTGTTGATTATATTATTAATTATTACGATTAAGGAGAATGTGTATGACAGTACAGGAATGGTTAGGAACAGAGAATCAATTAGGACAAGACATTTGGGAAAGAAAATACAGATATGAAAATGAAACTTTTGATGAGTGGATTAATCGTGTATCTGGTGGAAATTCAGAAATTGCTAATTTAATTAAAGAGAAAAAGTTCTTATTTGGAGGTCGCATTCTTGCTAATAGAGGTCTTGAGAATAAAGGACGTAAAATTAGTCTCAGTAATTGCTATGTAATTGAACCACCAGAAGACAATATTGAAAGTATCTTTGACTGCGCTAAAAAACTTGCTCGTACATATAGCTATGGTGGTGGATGTGGAGTTGATATTAGTAAATTATCTCCAAGAGGTGCAAAGGTCAATAATGCCGCTAAAGAAACAACTGGTTCTGTATCATTTATGGACTTATATTCTATGGTTACTGGATTAATCGGGCAAGCGGGACGTAGAGGAGCTTTAATGCTTAGTCTTTCATGTGAGCATCCAGACTTAGAAGAGTTTATTGGTATTAAATCAGACCTTGATAGAGTCACAAAAGCTAATATTTCTATTAGAATTACAGACAAGTTTATGGCTGCGGTAAAGAATAAAACTCCATTTACTTTATCATTTACTAGGTTAGAAACAGGAGAAACCATCACTAAAGAAATTGATGCATATGAAATGTTCCATAAAATGTGTGAAATGAACTGGGATTATGCTGAACCTGGAATGCTTTTCTGGGACAGAATCAATAACTGGAATTTACTTAGTTGTGATGATGAGTTTGAATATGCAGGAACAAATCCATGCGCAGAAGAACCTTTGCCAGCGGGAGGTTCATGCCTTCTTGGTAGCATTAACCTAGCTGAATTTGCATGTGATACAGGATTTGATTTTGAGAGTTTTAAGCATTGTGTCAAATCGTCTGTTATTGCATTAAATGAAGTATTAGATGAAGGACTTCCACTCCATCCATTAAAAGAACAAAGAGAATCTGTATATGATTGGAGACAGATTGGACTTGGAATCTTTGGTCTTGCCGATTTGCTTATTAAACTGGGAATTAAATATGGTAGTCCAGAAGCCATTGATTTATGTGACATGATTGGACATACTATGGCAGATATGGCAATTAAAACATCTGCTGTGTTAGCAAAAGAATATGGTGTATATCCTAAATATAAACCAGAAGCGGTAGAACAATCAGCGTTTTATAGTAAAAATGCATTAGGAGAAACAAAAGAATTAGTAGAATCATTTGGACTTAGAAACTCTCAGTTACTTACAATTGCACCAACTGGATCTCTTTCAACTATGCTTGGTGTGTCTGGTGGTATTGAACCTATTTTTGCAAACTACTATACAAGAAAAACAGAGTCTCTTAAAGGTCATGATGAATATTATAAAGTCTACACTCCAATTGTAAAAGAATATATGGATAAACATGGATTAAAAGATGATTCTGAATTACCAGATTACTTTGTAACAGCTCAGACACTGGATTATAAGAACAGAATCTATATGCAAAGTATTTGGCAGTCACACATTGATGCATCTATCAGTTCTACTGTTAATGTTCCAAATGATTTTACAGTTGAACAGGTGGAAGGATTATACATGACTGCATGGGATGCAGGATTAAAAGGTGTAACTATCTTTAGAGATGGATGTAAACGTGCAGGTATTCTTACTATTAAAGAGAATGTAGAAGATATTGTAGAAAAACCTCACAGATTAGAAAGAGGAATGATCATCAAAGCAGATGATAATTGCATTGGCAAAAAGAGAACTCTTAGGACAGGTTGTGGAACACTCCATTGTGAAGCTTTCTTTGATCCAGACAATGGCCAGTTGCTTGAAACTTATTTCAGTAAAGGGTCTTCCGGTGGGTGTAATAATTTTATGATTGGACTTTCGAGAATGATTTCTTTGGCAGCTAGAGGCGGAATTGATGTTTATTCCATAGTAGATCAGTTAAAATCTTCTGGTACCTGTCCATCATATGCGGTTAGAACAGCTACTAAGCACGATACATCTAAAGGCAGCAGTTGCCCTGTAGCTATTGGAAATGCTCTTCTTGAAATGTATGAAGAGATGATGGATGAAGTAGGTTTTTCAGATATTGAAGAAAAAGAATTAGAAGTTATTACACCTAAAATTGTACCAGTTTCTAAGGCGAAATGTCCTCAGTGTGGTGGAGAATTAGTCTTTGAAGGTGGCTGTAACACTTGCAAGAATTGTGGATGGAGTAAATGTGATTAATGAAAGTAATAGAAAAAGGTGACAAGCTCTATTATACAAGAATTTTCCCTACAGTAGGTATCTATGATGTCTGTGATTTGACTGTTCGTACAGTCACAGACACCTACTTTGTAGGTATGGATAAAAGAGATAAACATGAGTATCTCTTAGGATTTAATACTGTAGGAGAAGTAGTATTTGATAGTAAAAAAGTCGCATTGAATAAAGTACATGAAGCTGAGAAACATAAATTAAATATCAGTGATGAGACTGACTATGAGGAATATTAACAATGATTGATAAAGAAGTTATTGATAAAGAAAGAATGTATGCTGAAAATCAGCTTAAAGAAAAATCTGGTAGTAACATTGTTGTTGAATGGATGTCAGCAATAAAAGAAATTGCAGAAAATGGATATGTCTTGCCTAGCACAAACGTTCATTCGAAAGATGAAAAATTTCAAAGAATTATTGGTATGTGTAATGCAGTTATTATGGTATTAAAGGAGGATTAATATATGGAATTTGCAAAAGCAATAGCATGGATTTCAACTGCTGTAGCAGTAATAATAGGTATGAAAATTACAGAATCTCCATGGTGCTTGTGGGCGTTTTTATTACCATTGTCAATGAGTTAAAGTTACGTGATAATGTGGATGTGGAATTTGAAATCTTAGCAGAGGAGTTTAAAAGATGAAGGATAATATATATTTAGTTATAAGAGAAAAAGATAATGTAGTTGTGTCTATTATGATGAATAAATTAGACCATACATATTCTTTCGTAAATCTTACAAAAGGACACATTTGCACTTGTAAATTTGATTCAATTGAAGATGCTATAAAGGATATGGAAGAGAAGAAAGACAATGGTGAGATTATAGATTTTATAAATATGGAGGCAAGGATTTAATGGATTGGAGAAATAGAAAGTATTATCAAGTGAATCCAGTATATTCATATCACGACTGTATCAAAAGACTAAAAAAGATTAATTCAGTAAAAATTAGTCCTCCATTTAGAGTATCAGGAGGTATATTATTTCCTAAATTTACGCTTGGATTTAATACAGACAAAGAAACATTGGTCTTAGAAATTTTGCAATCAAGTAAATATAAAGATTGCAATCCAATATATAAAGAAATTACTAAGGAAATGATAGGACAGTGATTTAATGAATTGTTTCAATTGTGATTATTACAGAGAGAACCATATGCTCAACTATTGTGAGTTGACACAAGAAGAATGTTTCTGTGTTAAAACAAAAGAACATCCTTGTTACTATATTAATGATGATTATACTTTTAAAGAAGATATTCCGTTCTTTGGATTTAAGAAAGGAACTGATTCTAAAGAGGTTTTTAAATGGCAAAATATCTAATGAAATATAAAGGTACTTACAGACTAAAAGCTGCAATAGATCAAAGTACCAATGATTATCCCAGAGATGATTCTGGAGGAATAGACCCAAGTTTTGATGATATTTATATCAAATGCTATGGTGGTGCTCAGATATATCATTATGGTTTTTCTACTCTTGTGGCTTACATTCCATCTATAGGAAGAGGACACAATATTTTAAAAGCTATAGCTAATGATATTGGACTACCGGAATATAAGACTTATGAAGAATTATACAAAGCACTTGAAGATGAAGGAACTGTACGAAGTATCATGGAAAATGATAAAGAAATAGAATTTAAGTTCCATGCTCGTAAGTTAGAATACATAGCATCTTTTCTTAAACCTGCAACTGCAGGATCAGATATTAGTCCTTTCTCGACTAAGAACTTACCCAAATGTGATTACCCTATTCCTGATGAAGATTTAGCAGAATACAACGCTATTTTGGATTCTATGGACAACAAGGATTACTTGTTAGTCTCTAGGGTAACTGACGCTTTTTTGACCAATAAACTTCAAAAAAGTAAGCAGTATAGGACAATTGATTTGAAAAAAGATATGAAGAAAAAATGTTTAAAAACTAAAGAATATATCCATTCATTAGGTGAATGGGACAAATATATTAAGTATTTAAAAGAAAATATAAAATGAAAGGTCAGATTAGTTTATGACATTGCAAGGAGTAATAAAAGACTTCAATTTATCTGATGATATATATTATATTCTTAAAAAGAAAGATATTAGAATACCAATAAAAAGATATAAAAATATAGAAGTATGTGAGTATTGGTATGATGATGAGAGTCGTCCAGATATATGTTGCTGGATAGATGTTGAAGGTATTGGTTATGGATGGATATGGTGTGCTAATAATCTACGTAGTAAATCAAGAATTTTACAGAAAAGAGCAATAAGAAAATTTGCTATGGACTTGTTAAAACCAGAAGATGAAAATACTAATATTTTATGTTTTGATGATCCAAATGAAAAAGTTCATGTATATGGATTTATTCCTAAAGACAATAAAAATGTTTATATTCAAATCAGACTAAGTGATGAAGAATTACATTTTTAGCATGAACTTATCAATAAAAGAATCACAATAATACATACACAAAGGAGATTATTAATATGGCAAAAAGAGTTGCAAAATTTGAAAAAGTATCTTATGAACAGTTTGAAACAGCATGGAAAGATTCATTCAGTAAGCCGTCAATGATTACTGATAAAACAATTAAAGATGCATATTACCCTATTGAACTTCCTCAGAGAGCAACTAAAGGTAGTGCTGGCTATGACTTCTATTCACCGTTGTCATTTGTGTTAGAGCCGGGAGAAACAATTAAGATTCCAACTGGTATTCGTTGCGGAATGGACAATGATTGGGTACTAATGTTGTTTCCAAGAAGTGGTTTAGGTTTTAAATATAGAATAAGACTTGAGAACACAGTTGGTATCATTGACAGTGATTATTTCTATTCAGATAACGAAGGACATATTATGGTTAAAATTACCAATGAAGGGGTTAAAACTATGAAAGTAGCTAAAGGTGATGGCTTCTGTCAGGGGATTTTCTTACCTTATGGAATTACAGAAGATGATAAAACTGAGGGTACTCGTAATGGTGGATTTGGAAGTACAGATAAATAAAAAATAGAGGCACTGAATAGAGTGCCTCTAAAGAAAAATGTGTGTTGGTTGTGTACAAGTGAAGTGTATAGAACAACCATCTACACTATATCATACTATTTAACAAAAAGAAAGGATAAAGATGAAAATTCGACTAAATGATTCGACAGATGCTACAGAAATTGTCAGTATTGCCAATAGATTTAAAAATTGTGATATTGATGCACAGTTCGGAAGATATGTTATTGATTTAAAGTCTATTCTGGGAGTCTTATCTTTTGGATTACCAAAAGATATTGACATAAATATTATGGGTCCAGAAATAGATATAGAAATTTTTAATAAAGCTATTAAAAAGTGGAGGGTTTAACTATGAAATTTGAAAGAACACATGTATATAACTTTGAAGAAGCACTTTATGGAATGAGACTGCCGTTAATGTCTCATAGTAAGAGTGATAGTGTTTCTTGTGTGCTTGCCGAATGTGGTGAATGCCCATTTGATGACGGGCCTTACGACCAGTGCGGAATGACGGATTATATTATTGGTCCAAATGACATGGATTTATGTCAGAGACTTATCAGTGCCGGACCAGAGCATAGAAAATTTTTAAGACAGATTTCTGTAGCTGTTACTATTACCGCACCGCTTTATTGGTGGAAAGAGTACGATACATACAAAGTAGGAACAGTAGCTAATAGTTCCAGTACAATGCACAAACTTGCTAGTACACCTATTACTTTGGAATGTTTTGAAACAGACGATTTCAATTCAGAGATTGAAGATCCAGCAGCTATTATTGATCAGTGTGAGTATTATAGACAGAAATATCTTGAGACTAAAGACAAGCGTTATTGGAAAGCTTTAGTACGTTGGTTACCTAATGGATGGCTTCAGACAAGAACTCTCAGTTTGAATTATGAGAATCTTCGTTCTATGTATTTTCAGAGGAAGTCTCATAAATTAACTGAATGGCATCAGTTTTGTGACTGGATTTTAACTCTTCCTTATGCTAAGGAGTTAATTACTTATACAAAGGAGAATGCCGCATGATAGTACTTGTAGGAGAATCAGCATCAGGTAAAAGTTCTATTGAAAGAGAGCTTATTGTTTTAGGTTTTAATAAAATAGTTACATATACTACTAGACCTATGAGAAAAGAAGATGTAGATGGAGAAACATATCATTTTATTACAGAAGAGCAATTTAATGATATGATAGAAAAAGATCTTTTTGCTGAACATGCTTCTTACAATGGTTGGCAATATGGAACAGCCAAAGAAGACTGTACAGATGATAAAGTAGTTGTCTTGACTCCTCATGGGCTCAGACAATTAAGGAAGAACAAAGATTTGCATATTATATCTTTCTATATTGATGTTCCTCGAAGGGATAGATTAATTAAAATTCTGGAACGTGGTGACGACATAGAAGAAGCCTATAGGAGAAATCTATCTGATGTGGGTCAATTTGATGGTATTAAGGATGAAGTAGATTATGTAATTTCAAATAAAGGCTATTCATGGAGTCCTTTAAATATGGCTCATATAATCAAAAGGAGTATGGAATGGATGAAATGTTAACTCCAACAGATATACAAAAACATCTTAAAATAGGACGCAACAAAACATATCAGCTTATTCAATTAAGTTCTTTTCCTAAAATAAAAATAGGAAATACATACAGAATTCCTAAAGAAAAATATTTGAAATGGGTGTCTGATAATATACGTAAAACAATATTTTTATAATAAAAAATGGGAGCTATATCGAAATGATATAACTCCCTTATTTTTAATCAAGTAAATTTATGACTTCTGATTTATGTTTATTCATGATATGCATATATATGTTATAAGTTGTGGAAACATCTTCATGTCCAAGTATCTCTGATATTACCTTGATATCTACAGGTTGGTTCTGTTCCCATCCTTTCTGCAGCAGCATAGATCCGAACGAATGCCTAAGATCATGTAGGCCGAAGCCATTAGATTCGATGCCAGCTCTCTTGAGAATCGCTTTAAGTGTTCTGGTAAGAGTTGATTGTGATGGTGGAATATTATTTTCAGTTACGAATATGTGATCATCTCCGGATGCTTTTAAGCCAGGAGACACAGTTTTAAGCCAGAGCAACTGTTCCTTTGCACGATTTGCCAGAGGAATGACTCTGATTGACTTAGGACGCTTTGGTGTATCTATGAGCCACTGATATTTGCCATCTACTTTGATACGCTCCATTGTCTTATCTATGTTAATGGTATTATTCTTAAAATCTATATCTTTCCATGTGAGAGCATAAGCTTCTCCTATACGCATGCCAGTATAAAGAACTAACAGACAGAACCTGGCATTACGTCCATAGATATAATCACCTGTCCTTACACCTGGTAAAGCAGAATCTGCTTTCATAAGAGCCGTATTATAAAATTTTTCAGCTTCTTCTAAAGATAAGAAAGAGTGTTCTTTCTTCTGTACTGCATATTTTGACTTATGCGGCATCTTAATCCCTTTTGCAGGATTCTCTGTGATGATGTTACAGGATACAAGATAGTCGAAAACAATATTGAAAAGAGTGCGTGTCTTTTTAACAGTGCTCTCAGAATATTTCTTCGACATATTTGTATAGTATGTTTGAATGACAATCTTGTCTATGGCAGCCATCTGGACATCAGCAATCGGATTAGTTTTAATATAGCAGCGATTTGTAGACTGAAGAGTAGCATAGTTATTTGTCTTGAAAGTCGGCTCCAACGTCTGCAGGATATTATCTATACATTCCCCAAGAGTCATCTTACGATAATCTTTTTTGTTAACCCTCATACTCTTAGCTTCAAATTCTTGTATCTTGCGTTTTACGTCAGCTTTTGTCCTTCCTACAAATTCTTTTCGGCTTGTCATACCAACATATTTCTTACGGTACCTATAGTATGTAATGTCATTCTTTGTTACAGTATCCCATGATCCTGAACCTTTTTCCCTTCTTGCCATATACATCCCTCCGTTGTACAAAATTACACTAATTTTACTTACAAAATAAAAAACTTTACTTTTTTCCAAAATTATGATAATATGAATTATGTGTTAAGTAAATTATAGCATACGGATAAGGATGAAGCAATAATTATTTCCCCCTTATCAATGTGGAAAATGAAATATTCCCCCTTATTTCCCCCTTATGAATTAAATTTAATAGGGTGAAAAGGGTATAAACTAACACGACTAGGTATCAAGTTTTACAACTGAATATCTCTTACAAAGTGGCTTTAAAGCCAGTAAAATCAATGCTTTTCAGTATTTACAAAGGTTTCAAAAGATTGATTTTCAAGATACGCGCCTGTAGCTCAGTGGATAGAGCAGTGGTTTCCGGTACCATGTGCGGGGGTTCGATTCCCTTCAGGCGTGCTGCCTGGGACGTATGTACAGTTCCGGTGCGTTGTATCACAGGAGTTATCAGAATCGGGAACTGTCAGAAATCGTATGGCGGCAGTGAACGGAGCAAACGGTAACTCATAAGGAGGACAAGAACTTGGATGATTTTAGAGAATGGTTATCAGATAATCTCCGGTATTTTATGCTGGGTGGAGCTATTCTGATAATTGTGGTTGTCCTGTTTTGCGGCATTCGAGCCTGTTCCGGAAGTAATAAGGGGAATTCCGGAGATGAACAGAAAACCACATCCGAAGACCAGGGAAATGTTCCTTCTTCTCCGATAAGTGAAGGGGAGTCTGACGAGAAGAAAGAAGACGCCAATCCCATGGAAACAGCAGATGCAGACGTTACTGCATTGATCACGAGCTATTATCAGGCTCTGGGGGAAAAAGATATTGCAACGCTGAAGACTCTGGAAGATGATTTTACACCGTCTGATGAGTCAAAAGTCACAAATTTGAAAGATTATATCGAAGGGTATGAAGTAGGCGATGTGTACACGAAGAAAGGTATGACAGATGATTCTTACGTGGTTTACGCCTGTTTCTCGTATATCTGTCAGGGCGTTGAGACCAAGGCCCCTGCACTGACTCAGTTCTATGTATATAAGAACAGCGAAGGAAACTGGGTGATCAATAACGGAGCTTTACAGGATTCTGAGATTTCCGCATATATGGAAAAACAGTTATCAGACAGTGATGTTTCAGCTCTTATAAAGAAGGTGCAGAATGAACTGGATCAGGCACAGCAATCTGATCCGTCTCTTGAAGAATTCCTGAATGGTCTTGGGGAGGAAGCAGGTGTGTCAACAGAGGCAGAAGATGGCACGATGCTTACTGCTTCGGAGGAATGTAATGTACGCGCAGAAGCCAGCACAGATGCTGATATCCTTGGCGTGATCTCAGCAGGTGATCAGGTTCAGAAGACAGGTACTGATGGTGAATGGGTTCAGATCGACTACGACGGTCAGACCGGATACATCAGAGGAGATTTACTCGAATAAAATTGAATATGGAACGTAAAAAATACAGGCGGTTATCCTTGTGGTAACTGCCTGTATTTTTTACGTTCCGTTTTTCTGACATTGTTCTTGTCAGCTTCTGCTGGAGATTTTGCTGTTCTTATTACCTTTCGCAACTTCCGCAAGGGACTTACTTGATTCGATTAAATTCACCGTATGTAACTCCTGTCGATAATTCTGTCTGATGCAGGGAAGCCAGTTCGTGCACTGTTACAAGCTGATAGCCTTCTTCGATAAGCTGCGGGATTAGGATTTCGGCTGCATCTACAGAGGTGCTGAAGATATCGTGCATCAGAATAATGGAACCATCTTTTACATTATTCATGACTTCCTCAACCGTAGATTCCACATCCTGCGTTTTCCAGTCCAGAGTGTCAATGGACCACAGAATCATCGGGGTTCCCACAGTTGATTTTACCGTATCATTAACAGATCCATATGGCGGGCGGACCACCGAAGATCCCTCACCTGTAAGATTTACAAGCTGTTCATCCACTCTTGCAATTTCTGAACTGATCTCATCCGAAGAAAGAGTCGCCAGATCCTTATGGTCATAAGTGTGGTTTCCAAGTTCACAGCCCAGTTTCTTCATGCGTTTTACTTCGTCCGGAAAACTGGCAATCTCAGTACCCACCATAAAGAAAGTTGCCTTTGCATTATTTTCTTCCAGACAGTCCAGAAGACGGTCTGTAAAAGAGCTGGGACCATCATCAAAAGTAAGGGCGACCGACTTCTTTGCCGTAGATGTACCGGACTTGTCAGAGGTAGCTGACTTATCTGAAGATTTCTTCTTCGAAGATTTTTTCTTTGGCGTATAACCTTTCAGAGAACCATCTGTATCCAGTTCATAAGTTTTCTTATCTATTATCACAGTCCCTGTCTGCAGAATGCCATCCATATCAAAATAATACCGTTTTTTTCCGATATCTGTCCAGCCTGTCTGCATAATACCGGTCTCATCCATATAGTACTGTTTCCCATCTGTATCGGTGAACCATCCTGTGTATGGCTTATCATCTACCAGAAACATCCAGTTACTTCCGCTGGAAGCCCAGCTGCCCTCTGATGCCTCAGGCGAGATATCAGTGCTTAATGCAGGACCGCCCGGAGAAGTCTCAGATGAATCTGAAGAAGTGCGTCTAAACAGTTTCTCGGAAGAAGAATCCGTAAAATTATCATTGCTATCAGTCAATGTTTCCTCAGAAGTAAACTCCGCAGAATCCTGATCTTCTGACACGAAAGCTCCGGCATCGCTGATGGCATCTGCCTGTGAAGTCACAGCGGAAGAACGGGTGAAAATTCCTCCAAGTATCAGACACAGAATAACAGAAAGTGCGATCAGCCACCGGTTTGTACGTGGTAAATTATCTGACATGAAAGCCTCCTTTTTGATAAAATCAGTGACAAAAAAGATATCCTGTCATTCGATATCATACAATAAAATCTGACAAAATACAAGGCGATTCCCCATTCCTGCTCTTTTGAAAAAAATTCCAGAAAAATTCCATCAAAATTTCACCGTTGATAAGATGTACAAAAAATTATATAATAGAACAATGGACGAAAAAATCAGAATAAACAAATATTTAAGCGAGGCAGGCATATGCTCCAGACGGGAAGCCGACCGGATGATCGAAGAGGGAAGGATTACGGTAAACGGAAAAAAAGCAGAAAGCGGTCAGAAAGTCAGCCTGGAAGATGAGATCTGTGCAGACAATATACCTGTCCATAAAAATGAAAAAAAAGTACTGCTTCTTTTTAACAAACCCAGAGGGATCGTGTGCAGTACAAAGCAGCAGTTTGATGAGACGACGGTAACAGATTATCTGGATTATCCTCTGCGTGTTTATCCTGTGGGCAGACTGGATAAAGAATCACAGGGCCTTCTCCTTCTGACAAATGAAGGAGATCTGGTCAATAAGATCATGCGCGCCGGAAACTATCATGAGAAAGAATATTTTGTGACAGTGAATAAGCCGGTGGACAGGGAATTTGTCCGAAGGATGAGCAAGGGAGTCCCTGTTCTTGATACGGTGACCAGACCATGCAGAGTGGTGCAGACAGGAGAATGCAGTTTTCGGATCATTCTGACACAGGGACTGAACCGGCAGATCCGCAGAATGTGCCGGTATCTGGGATATGAGGTACAGAAGCTGAAAAGGATCAGGATCATGAATCTGACTCTGGACGGGATCAGAGAAGGCGAATACAGAGAGATCACAGCACAGGAATGGGAAGAACTGAACCATTTACTGGAATCTTCCACAAGTGAAACAGTGATCAGAACAGGAGAACAGAATGGAAACAGCAGCGATCATGCGAATGAAAGAGCTGGTGCAAAAGCTGGACAGGGCAGCAAAGGCGTATTACCAGCAGGATACAGAGATCATAAGCAACAGAGAGTACGATCAGATGTACGACGAGCTTCAGGCTCTGGAGAAAGAGACAGGCACTGTTCTGGCAAACAGCCCAACCATAAGCGTAGGGTACGAGGCAGTTGACCAGCTTCCAAAAGAAGAACACGAATCCCCCATGCTGTCTCTGGACAAGACTAAGGACAGAGAAGTTCTAAGGGAATTTATCGGGGAACACAAAACGCTTCTGTCATGGAAGCTGGACGGATTGACGATCGTTCTTACCTACGAGAATGGAGAACTTGCCAAAGCAGTTACACGTGGAAACGGTGTGACAGGAGAGGTTGTCACCAATAATGCCAGAGTATTTAAGAACGTTCCTCTTAAAATCCCGTATCAGGGAAGACTGGTGTTGCGTGGGGAAGCGATCATTACCTATTCGGACTTTGAACGGATCAATGAATCCATAGAAGACGTTGATGCGAAATACAAGAATCCGAGAAACTTATGCAGCGGTTCTGTCCGCCAGTTAAACAATGAGATCACAGCCCGCAGGAATGTGCGTTTCTACGCATTTACGCTGGTAAGCGCTGACGGGGTTGATTTCCATAATTCAAGAGCCCGGCAGTTTGAATGGCTGAAAGAACAGGGATTTGATGTAGTGGAATACAGGACAGTCACAGCTTCAACGCTGGATGAAGCCATGGAATATTTTTCAACTGCGATCACTGAGAATGATTTTCCGTCGGACGGACTGGTTGCTCTTTATGATGATATTGTATACGGAGATTCCCTTGGAAGAACAGCGAAATTTCCCAGAAATGCTTTTGCATTCAAATGGGCAGATGAGATCAGAGAAACCCATCTTCTGGAGATCGAATGGAGCCCGTCAAGAACAGGGCTGATCAATCCGGTGGCTGTTTTTGAACCGGTTGAGCTGGAAGGAACCACTGTGAGCCGCGCCAGCGTACACAATGTGAGCATTCTAAAAGAATTGCAGCTTGGTATCGGGGATACGATCACTGTATATAAAGCAAATATGATCATTCCGCAGATTGCAGAAAACCTCACACGCAGCAGTAAACTGGAAATTCCGGATACTTGCCCTGCATGTGGCCATGGAACACAGATACAGAAGGTAAATGATGTGGAGGCACTTTACTGTACAAATCCTGACTGTGCCGCAAAGAAGATCAAATCCTTTGCACTTTTTGCAAGCAGGGATGCCATGAACATTGACGGACTGTCAGAAGCAACACTGGAGAAATTCATTGCAAGAGGCTTTATTCATGATTTCGGAGATATTTTTGAGATTGGAAAGCATCGTGATGAGATCGTGGAGATGGACGGATTCGGGGAGAAATCCTTTGAGAACCTGATGACCAGCCTTGATAAAGCTAAGGAGACTACTCTTGCGAAGGTGATCTACAGCCTTGGAATCGCCAATATCGGCCTTGCCAATGCAAAAGTGATCTGCAGGCATTTTGATGATGATCTGGAGAAGATCCGCCATGCAGATAAAGAGGAGATCAGCTCTATTGATACCATCGGACCGGTAATTGCCGGAAGTCTGACTGATTATTTTTCAAACGAGGATAATAACAGAAAACTGGATCATCTGATGAGCCATCTGACTGTTAAGAAAGAAGAAAAAACAGGTGAGCAGATTTTCCGGAACATGAATTTCGTTATCACAGGAAGTGTGGAGCACTTTGCAAACAGAGCACAGGCAAAGGAATTTATTGAGTCTCTGGGAGGCAAGGTGACCGGATCAGTAACATCGAAGACGAACTACCTGATCAATAATGACACAACTTCCAATTCTTCAAAGAATAAAAAAGCCAAAGAACTGGGAATTCCAATCCTTTCGGAAGAAGATTTCCTGAAGATGGCACAACAATAAAATAATAAGAACAGGAGATAAGATAATGCCAATTAAAATACAGAGCGATCTGCCCGTAAAAGAGATTCTGGAAAAAGAAAATATTTTCGTGATGGATGAGTCACGTGCATCCCATCAGGATATCCGCCCCATTCAGATCCTCATTCTGAACCTGATGCCTCTGAAAGAGGAGACAGAGCTTCAGCTTCTGCGTTCCCTTTCCAACACACCGTTGCAGGTGGACGTCACCTTTATGGCAGTACAGAGCCATGAAGCGAAGAATACATCTGTGAGTCATCTGAATAAATTTTATCAGACATTTCCGGAACTGAAAAATAACAAATACGATGGAATGATCATCACAGGTGCTCCTGTAGAGCAGATGGAATTCGAAGAGGTAGACTACTGGAAGGAACTGGTAGAGATCATGGACTGGACAAACACCCATGTTACCTCCACCATTTATCTGTGTTGGGCTGCACAGGCAGGACTCTACCACCACTATGGACTGAAAAAACGCAAACTTGATAAGAAGATGTTCGGTCTTTTCTGGCATAAAGTGATGAACCGTAAGATTCCGCTGGTACGCGGATTCGACGATATGTTCCTTGCACCTCATTCCAGACATACGGAAGTTCCCATCGAGGATATCCATAACTGTAAAGAGCTGACAGTGCTTGCTGAATCCGATGAAGCAGGGCTTTTCCTTGCAATGGCAGACGGCGGCCGCAAGATCTTTGTAATGGGACATCCGGAATATGATCGTGTGACTCTTGACGGTGAGTACAAACGTGATGTCAGCAAAAACCTGCCCATCGAAATCCCGGAGAATTATTACAAAGACAACAACCCGGAAAACAGACCGCTCCTTATGTGGAGAGCACATGCGAACAACCTGTATACAAACTGGCTGAACTACTACGTCTACCAGTCAACTCCATTCGACCTGTATGGAACACCGGATTTCAGCGAGATCTAAAGGGTTTGCGAGAAGTTCAATTTCACTATCTTACCGTATTTTTACGCATCTTTATGAAAAATGGTGTCAAAATGGTGTCAAACCTGTGAGAAAATGGTGTCAAAACTGAACAGTAACCGGATATCTATATTCGTTTTGTCAGAATCAAAAACAGGTTGCTGAACAGACATAACCTATATTATAATGTACATATAACCAAACTCACTTGGAGGTGATAATATGCCATTACTTGAAGAGGAATATAGAAAAGAAGAGAAGATTAATGGTGTAATCTATGATATGTCACCATCACCAAATTATCAGCATGGGCTTGTAGATGGTAATATTTATCGAATCATATCAACTGGTTTACAGGGAACACTGTGTTTAGCATTCATGGAGAATCTGGATTATAAATATCATGCACAGGAGAATAATGATTATGTGATACCAGATGTGATGATTATATGTGACCGTAAGCATTTGAAAGGTGGTTCCTATACTGGTACACCCAGATTTATTGTGGAAACTCTTAGCCCGGCAACAGCATTAAGAGATATGACTGTGAAGAAAGAAATTTACCAGGCAGCAGGTGTAGAAGAGTATTGGATCATCTCACCGAAAGAAAGAGCAGTACAGATTTATTATCTTGAGGATGGTAAATATGATTTGAAGTATAGCTATATCTTGCAGGATGATCCAGAAGAAGAACATTATAATGCAGATACAGTGGTGACACTGAAAGATTTTCCGAAAATCTCCATGACATTGGCAGAGATGTTTGAGAATGTAGAATAATATGAGCAGCATGAAAGCCCTCGGGAGTTAATCCTGGGGGGCTTTTGGTATAGCCAAATCTGTTGAAGTATGTTATTATATGCATCAGTTCTCAGAATCGGGAATATTCAGTTGAGATAAGAAAGGACACAACAATCATATGAACATAGGAAACAATATAGGAAATATCATGAAGATCACAGGCGCATGGAACACTTTTAAGAGCAATCATCCCAAGTTCCCGGCATTCTGTCAGGCAGTTTCACGCAAAGGACTTAAAGAAGGAAGCATTATTGAAATTGCGATCACCACTCCTGAGGGAGAGAAGATAGAGACAAACCTGAAAGTAAAGGACAGTGACCTGGAATTACTGAAACAGTTGTCTGACCTGAAAATGTGAAAAAGTTTACAAAAATTTTATTTGAATAACAGGTATAAATCTGCTATAGTATTCTATGTTGGTTAAGTTGATTATTATTCGTTCCCATATATAAGAATGATAGGTTCTCAAAAGAAAGAAGAGGAAGAAAATTGCGTAAAAAATCACATATTTTATTAGCAAGATACCTTGCGGATCAGATGCAGACCACAGCAAGCCTGCAGTCTCACAGAAAGGCTTTCTGCCTGGGCAGCATTCTGCCGGATATCAAACCGTCCTTTATCACCAGGAGACACGAGTTCTACGGAACATTTGAAGATGTCAAGAACCGGATGAAAGAACTGGCAGATATCAGACCGGATGAGAGTAACCAGAGAGTTTACTGGCGGCGGTTCGGCGAAGTGATCCACTATATGGCGGATTATTTTACCTTTCCTCATAACAAAACATATACAGGAAGCTTCAGCCAGCATAATCATTATGAGAAAGTACTTAAGAACAGACTGAAAGAATGTATACAGCAGGGAGAAGCACATGCATATCTGGAACCGGCCATCCGCTTCGCAGATTTCCCCACCCTGATCGATTATATCGAAGCTACTCATGAGAAATATCTCAACAAGCTCCGCAGCGTGGAAGAGGATATCCGCTTTATCCTGAATATGTGTTTTCAGGTAGTGCAGGGACTGATACAGATCTGCATTGGTAATAAGAACTTTGCAGGAGCCATTCAGGCAGCCTGACAGAGATACGCTAAGAATACAGGAAGGCTGTGTGGAAATCATATCCGCACAGCCTTCCTGCATTCTGAAACATATCTTCCTCACTGCTTGTTGCTTTTCGCAACTTCTGCAGGGGGACTTACTTGATTCGGTTAAAATGTGACAAAAAAATGAATTTTGGTCAAATCTGGAATTTCCCTGCCCTGAGCTGTTGATTTCAAAAAATGATTATGCTAGAATAAAACAGGTTAATATTTCGGGATAATTCACTTATGAAATAACATAATAATGTGAAAAGTAATTTAGACAGTATGCCCTTATAAACAGGGGGTAAGGACATGCTCACAGTAAGAAGGGAGCAATTTAGATATATGAAAAACAAGTATCTTACCAGATTCTTATGTCTGACATTGATGTCAGGAATGGCATTATCCGGTCCTGCGTCCGTACTTGCAGCAGAGGATACTGCTGCGTATACAGCAGACGGTTCTGATTTCAGCGATTCCGGTGATTTTGATTCAGGATCAGAGGATCCGGCGCCGGCAGATCCGACTCCTGCAGAGCCAACACCTGCGCCGGTAGATCCGACACCTGCAGACCCGACACCTGCACCGGTAGATCCGACACCAACAGATCCGACACCAACACCTGCAGAGCCAACACCTGCACCGGCAGATCCGACTCCGACACCAACAGATCCGACTCCGACACCTGCGAATCCTACACCAACACCGTCTTCACAGATTACGAAGGCAGCCCAGGATGTGATCGACAGAATCAAAGAGTTGAACGCACAGACCATCACGCTGGAGAAGAAAGCCACTGTTCAGAGCATCCGCACTGCATATAATGCCTTGTCTGATACAGAGAAGGCACAGGTTTCTAATTATAATCTGCTGGTTCAGGCAGAAGCGACTATTGCTCAGCTGGAAGCGCAGAAGAACAATGCGAATACGAATAATCCATTTACGAGTAATACCAGTGCTGCACAGACCGGAACTCCGGTATATTATGCGTCCAATATCCACGCAGGTAAGGATTTCTATCTGGACAGCCTGAAGAATAACTACAATCTGACCTTCTCAGATGATTTCGCTTCTGTTATGGATGAGATCGAGAAGGAATATAAAGAAAAGAACAAAGTAGCAGATGCCAGCGATGTAAACGGCAGCAAGACCACCACATCTGCAGACAGTCTTCTGGTAAGAAACTGGCAGGATATCCTTGCAGTCTATGTATATCAGCAGAGCCAGGATGGAAAAACAGAATTTACCCTGGATTCTTCCTGCAAGAAAGACCTTGCGAAAATCTTTGCAGAGATGAACCCGATCGTAAGGGACAAGCAGGATATCACTCACGTTACATACGCTAATCGTAAAATCAACTACTATATTAAGAAAAATAAAATCGCAAAAAAGGATCGTACGATCCTTAAGAAATATGTGGAGACAGACTGCAAACTCCTCTGCGCGGTAGTAACAGCTGCCAACGGTTTTGTCCGCGAGAGCGTAGGAGATGATGTTTCCGAGGAAAGAGTAAATGTTATCTCCGCAGCCTATTCACTGGTTGGTAAAGTCGGTTACTTCTGGGGCGGCAAATCCACAGTGATCGGTGAAGATCCAGGCTGGGGAACCAGCGAGAAGGTATCAGCCGAGGGAAGCAAGAGCACCGGAACCATCCGCGCATACGGACTGGACTGCAGTGGTTTTGTCACCTGGGCAGTGATCAACGGATATCAGGATAAAGCAATGCAGGAAGCTGTAGGTGACGGAACTTCCGATCAGTGGGAGAAAGCAAACGTGGTAACTGAGGCAGATGCACAGCCCGGAGATCTGGTGTTCCAGAAAGGACCGGAAGCAGGAAGCGATAATCATGTAGGTATTCTCTGCGGTAAAACAGACGCAGGTGACTGGATCGCAGTACACTGCTCCTCCGGCAAGAATGGAGTAACAGTAGGCGAAGCATACAGTGCAAGCTTCCGTTACATCCGCCAGCCATCCTTCTACCCGACACAGGAACAGGTTCAGGAAATGCAGAGCAGCAGTACAGTAAGCACAACAACAGGTGATGCAGCAGCTTCCACAGGAACAGATATCTTTTCTGCAAATGTGACAGTAAGCAATACTCTGCAGGATGCGATGAAGTCAAATACTTCCGACTCAACAGGATTCACAACATCAGAATCCACTGAGAAAACTTCCATCCTTCCGGATAAAATTGACCTGTCAAAAGAGAAAGTCGCTGTATTTAAGGCAAAATAAAATGTATAAAAGAAGAGAAAGTCATACAAAAAAGTCTGGCTTTCCCTTCTTTTTTGTTTGTGTGTAAACTTTTTTTAGCTGTTAACTTAAACGGTTAAGCAAAAACTGACGAATTTGCTTATTGGCCTGCGGAATATGCTTCAAAAGCGAAAAAAATATTCGAAAATATGGAAACAAAAATTGACAAAGTGTACGAAATATGTTAACTTTAAACCAATAATATAATATCAGCAACAAAAAAAAGGAGAAATTCCTTCTTTTTTGTTGCTGATATTACAGTAAAATCTGAAGATGAGACACCAACAGATGATTTGTTCTGTAAACAGTGAACACACTGTTGTGTTCGGAAAAGAGATACACAGATGGCATTAAGACGTGAGAGAATGAGGCTTGGTGACATGCTCATCAGGCAGAATGTACTGACTGAAGATGAATTAAAGAAAGCCCTGGAATTGCAGAAGGGAAGCGGCAAGAAGATCGGTGAAGTTCTGGTAGATAATGGCTTTATCACTGAGGATATGATCGTTCGTGCCCTCCAGATGCAGCTGGGGCTTAAAGTCGTTCAGCTGACAGGCGTGACGATCCCGAAAGAAGTCCGAAACCTGGTCAGCGTGGACATTCTTAAGAAATATACCTGCATTCCTTTTGAACTGGATCCCTATAACGCCAATATCCTTCATCTGGCAATGGCAGATCCGATGGATATGGCTGCAATCGATGACATCTCTATCGTGACAAACCTGCAGATAGAGCCTTACATTGCTACTACCAGGGATATCCTTGCGGCAATCGACAGATGCTACGGCGCATCAGAGACACTGGATGCAGCCAGACGATTCACCCAGGAGAGGGCACAGCTGCGAGGCAATATTGAGGAAAATGAAACAGATGCGGATGTCAGCGATGCACCGATTGTACAGCTGGTCCGTTCCCTGATCGAACAGGCAGTACGACAGAGAGCCAGTGATATCCATATTGAAGCACTGGAGTCCAAGGTACGTGTCCGCTACCGTATTGACGGTGCACTTTTTGAGAGAATGGTTTACGACAACAGCCTTCTGCCTGCTATTTCCACCCGTATTAAGATTATGGGAGGCATGGATATTTCAGAGAAGAGGAAACCTCAGGATGGTCGTATGTCTATTGTGGTAGACAGACAGGAGTATGATATCCGAATTTCTTCCATCCCTACTGTGCACGGAGAGAAGATCGTTATGCGAATCTCCTCCAAGCTGAACCTTACCAGAAATAAGAAGGAACTGGGACTTGCCCCGGATGAGATGGCACGTTTTGACCATATGATGGCAAGCCCCTTTGGAATTATCTTTGTCACAGGGCCTACCGGAAGTGGTAAGTCTACCACCCTGTACACAGCCCTCAGTGAGCTGAACAGGGAGGAAGTCAATATTGTTACAGTAGAGGATCCTGTAGAAGCAGATATTGAGGGAATCAACCAGATCCAGGTCAACAATAAGGTAGATTTGACCTTTGCCTCAGCCCTTCGTTCCATTCTCCGTCAGGACCCGGATATTATTATGATCGGTGAGATCCGTGACCAGGAGACAGCAGGGATTGCAGTACAGGCATCTATTACCGGACACCTGGTAGTATCCACCTTACATACCAATAATGCAGTGGGTACCCTGAACCGTATGGCAGACATGGGAGTGGAGAGATATCTGATCGCAGATTCTGTAGTGGGAGTAATCGCTCAGCGACTGGTGCGTAAGCTTTGCCCTCACTGTCGGAAAATGAGACCGGCCAGCGAGGAGGAGAAGCGTATCCTCAGACAGAATACAGACCAGGAAGTTAATATTTATGAGCCTGCAGGCTGTAAGCTGTGCAACAATACAGGATTTTTCGGACGAATCGGTGTATTTGAGATTATGGAGGTCAATGAAGAAATCCGTAACCTGATTGCCGAGAACGGTACCACAGAGGAGTTGGAGGAGGCAGCCAAACGAAGTGGCATGCGCACGCTCCGGCAAAATGGTATCCGCTATGTACTGGATGGAACTACTTCCATTGAGGAAATGCTAAAGGCATCTTACGAATAAGGGAATGCCTGTCTCGCAGGCAGGAACCTGAATATAAGGACAAAAAATATGTATGACTTAAATGAAATTTTGATACAGTCTGTAAAGGAAAGGGCTTCTGATATCCATCTCACCTCCGGACGGGCTCCCAGCTACCGTGTAGACGGTGTGCTGGCACCTATTATGGGGGAGAGACTGACTCCACAGATGCTGGAGGACATCCTTCTGCCCCTTATAGACAAAAGGCATCGGGAGGAATTAGAGGAAACCGGACAGACGGACTTTGCCTACGCCATTTCCGGGGTAGGTCGTTTTCGCGTGAACGTTTTTAAGCAGAGAGGTACGCTGGCAGCAGTTATGCGAAGCCTGCCTTTCAATATTCCGGAGCCTGAGGACCTGGGAATCCCCAGAGAAGTTGTGGAAATGACCAGCAGAAAACGTGGACTGGTACTGGTCACAGGACCTACCGGCAGCGGTAAATCCACCACCCTGGCTTCTCTGATTCATGTGATCAACCGGACTTATCCATACCACATCATCACTTTGGAGGATCCTATTGAATACCTCCACAGACATGACAAATCCGTGGTAAACCAGAGAGAGATCGGCAGCGATTCCACAGACTATGCCCAGGCACTGAGGGCCGCTCTCCGTGAGGACCCGGATGTGATCCTGGTAGGAGAGATGCGAGACCTGGAAACCATTTCCACTGCCATTACAGCGGCAGAAACCGGCCATCTGGTATTTTCCACTCTCCATACCATTGGTGCGGACAAAACCATTGACCGAATCATCGATGTATTTCCGCCAAACCAACAGCAGCAGGTACGGATCCAGCTGGCTTCTGTATTGGAGTGTATTGTATCCCAGCAGCTGTTGAAAAAGGCAGATGGCAGCGGCCGTGTGGCAGCCCTGGAGGTGCTTTTTGCCAATAATGCGGTGAGAAACCTGATCAGGGAGAGTAAGACCTACCAGATTCCATCCATTATGCAGACCAACAAAAGAGCCGGAATGCAGACCATGGATGATGCCCTGTATGATCTGTTTATGCGGAAGGTAATCGATGCAGATACAGCAGTGACCTACGCCCAGGAGCCTGTAAGCATGAACAAAAAGGTAAATCTGGATGCCGGATCAAGCTTTGATACAGGCTTTGACGGAGGCTTTCATGTCGGCTTTGATGGACAGATGTTTTAGTTTGTAAAAAAGTAACAAGGATGCAGATCCCCGGATCTGTGTGACTATAGATAAATGAGGTGAGAGCATGCCCGGTTTTTCCTACGTGGCAGTAGATAAAAGAGGCAAAGAGAAAAGGGGAAGCCTGGAGGCTGAGACCAGAGAGAGAGCATTGGAGCAGCTAAAGGCAGAGGGTCTGATTCCTGTTTCCGTCAGGGAGCAGGGGGCTTTGAACAAAGAGATTGACTTTTCCATTGGGAAAAAGGTTAAACCCAGGGATCTGAGTGTTTTCTGCCGGCAGTTTGTCAGTATTACCCAGGCAGGTGTTCCTATGAAGGAAGCCCTGCAGATGTTAAGCGAGCAGACAGAGAATAAATGGCTGAAGCGTGCCATCTCTGAGGTGCTTCTGAATGTGGAAAAGGGTAATACCCTGGCGGATTCCATGAGAAGCCAGCCGGATATTTTTCCGCCTATGCTGGTGAACATGGTGGAGGCAGGTGAACAGTCCGGTAGTCTGGAGATGGCTTTCTCCAGGATGGCAGTGCATTTTGAAAAAGAGGCAAAGCTGAAGGCTACCATTAAAAAGGCCACTATTTATCCTATAATTCTGGTGATCGCGGCCATTGGGGTAATTGCAGTTATGCTGTTGTTTGTAATCCCTATCTTTATTGATATGTTTGCGGATCTGGATATTGAGATGCCGGCTATTACTATGTTTGTTATGAACAGCAGTAAGTGGATGACTTCACATTGGTATGTGGTACTGGCGATGATTGTTGGCGTTGTGGCTACTTATAAGCTGATCTACAGGACCACACAGGGGCGGCTGACCATTGACAGGATCAAGATGAAGATGCCTTTGTTTGGAAAGCTTACAGTGAAGACTGCCTGTTCTCAGTTTGCCAGAACTATGAGTACTTTGCTTATGTCGGGTATTTCTACGATTGATGCCTTGGAGACTACTTCGAAGATTGTCAATAATATACATTATACCAATGCCATGCTGAAGGCCCGTGAGGAGGTTATGAAGGGTGTTCCTTTGTCAGAGCCTCTGGAGGCTTCCGGGATTTTTCCTCCTATGGTGTATCATATGACCGGGATCGGTGAGGAGACCGGTAATGTGGAGGAGATGTTGGAGAAGATGGCGGATTATTATGACGAAGAGGTGGAGATGACTACCCAGAGTGTGCTGGCGGCTATGGAGCCGATTATTATTTTGTTTATGGCGTTGATTATTGGGACTTTGGTGATTGCGGTGATTTCGCCGATTGCGTCTATGTATAGTGGGTTGGACAACTTGTAATATTTGCCTTTTATGGACGTACATTTTGCGATTGGGAACCGCGTTAAAAGTTTCTGGTGTAATAAAATGGATGTCTCATAGCTGGCATAGGGGCTATGTCCATCATAGATCATGTAAATGTCGGGTTTTCTTGAAGAGATGGAAGGGGGCGCATGGAAAAAACGGGATTTAAGTGATTGACGGGTGAAAAGAAAATTTTTTAATATTGTCGGGTGGACGCTCCGAAATGTAAATAGATTTATCTACGGCTTCGGAGCCAGTCATGCTAGGCATTCGAAAATCTGCTAAAAGCATTCCGCGAAAACCTAAGGACTCGCTTCGCTCAGACAGTGAGTTTTTTCGCGGAATAACGCAGATTCCCGAATGCCAAGTATGACTAAGACTCCTGTAGATGTAGATAAATCTATTTACATTTCGGAGCTGGTATGACGATAATGTGTAACAATAAAAGATTTCCTTGATCCTGACAAATTTGTAACATGAAAACTGAATAACGAGTTTATAAACATAACTCCCTCCCTCCTGGAAAAGAGATTTTTACAGGGGGGGGGTGGAGAACCTGTAGTGGGTTCTCGCTCGTTGAATCAATCATCGGATAGTGACATTCGTGATGACAGCAACAGGAGAGTTATGTATTCATCGAAAAGTTGAATATGTTATCTGGCATATATGATGCTGCTCTTGTATCTTTCGACACGATATGACTCTATCCAGATTGAAATGAATTTTATTGAAGGAGATTGAGTTATGTTTAAATTTCTGAAAGACAGAAAAAAGAAAGATAATAAGGGATTTACTCTTGTTGAGTTAGTAATCGTAATCGCTATCCTTGCAATTCTGGTTGGTTTACTTGCACCACAGTATACAAAATATGTTGAGAAATCCAGAAAATCTGCGGATGTAAGTAATCTTGATAATCTTGTAGAAGGTTTAAAGGTTGCAGCAGCAGATCAAGAATATAAATTATCTACGACCGGTACTGATTTAACATATACAATTGTAATAGGAGATAAAGTTACTGAACTATTAAATGGTTCAACAAAGGCTGGAAGTAGTGATACTGCAATCGCAGCATTAAAAGAATATTCAGGGGTAGATTTATCGGCTACTGATGTGTCTCTTAAATTAAAATCTGCTAAATGGGGAAAGGGAACTAAGGCTGATACCAATACATCTGAGATTTATGCTATAGTAACTATAAAAAAGGATGATTCTGTAACAGTTGAATATTCTTCAAATGTGTCTAGCTATTCAAAAGATGGGAAAGTAAGTGCATCATAATTCTTTTCGATGAGTACATAACGATTCGTTGTTGGCATAAATGAATATTACTATCTCGATGAAATGAAAGTTAAGGAGATAGTAATATGTTAAAGTTATTTAACAAAAAGAAAAAAGATAATAAAGGTTTTACATTAGTAGAACTTGTTGTTGTTATTGCAATTCTTGCAATTCTGGTTGGACTGCTCGCACCACAGTATACAAAATATGTTGAAAAAGCACGTAAATCTTCAGATGCTAGTAATCTTGAAAATATGGTAAAAGCAGTTGAGGTTGCTATTGCAGATACAGATGAAAATGTTCGTGTTAAAGCTGGGACATATAAAATTACCATTAAAGCAAGTGCAGCAAATGCTAAAACTACTACAGTAACACTCACTAACGAAGGAACAGGTGCGACAGCTAAAACAGCAGAAGATGCTATTTCAGAAGTAATTGGAAAAGATTGGGCAGATACTAAATTAAAATCTCAAAATTGGGGTGATGAAGGTATTTCTGCAACGATTAAAGTTGAGTCAACCGGTGCTTTTTCAGTTACATATGCACCTAAAGCTCTTGCTGATATGACTCAAACAACCGTGACACAGTAATAAATTGAATAAACAATAAAAGAGGAATTATCCTATGCTTCTTTTCCTAGAACTTATCCCCTACCTAATCATCTTCATATTCGGAATTACCATTGGTAGTTTCTTGAATGTCTGTATCTATCGTATTCCGTTACATGAATCGATAGTGACAGCCCCCTCCCACTGTATGTCTTGTGGGGAGAAGCTTAAGTGGTTTGATATGGTTCCGGTGTTTAGTTGGTTGGTGTTGGGTGGCAGGTGTCGAAGTTGTAAAACTAAGATTTCTGTACAATATCCTATCATAGAGGGTGTCAATGGCATCCTCTATGTGGTGATATGTGTGGTGAATGGATTGAACTATATGAGTTTGGTCTATTGTCTGATGGCGTCGGCGTTGTTTGTGTTGAGTGTGATTGACTGGCGTACTTATGAAATTCCGTTTGGAATTAATGTGTTTTTGTTTGTACTGGGAATTGCCGGTACAGTGTTGGACAGCGGTAATTGGATTGAGCATTTTATTGGTGCTGTTTGTGTAAGTGGAATACTTGGAATCCTTTATCTTCTGAGTAATGGCTCAGCTATAGGTGGTGGTGATATCAAGTTGATGTTCGCGTGTGGACTGATTCTTGGATGGAAGCTGATTTTGCTGGCGTTTGTTCTGGGATGTATTGTTGGTTCGGTGGTTCATGTGATCCGGATCAGAGTTCAGGGTGCCGGACGGGTACTGGCAATGGGGCCTTATCTGTCGGTGGGAATCCTGGTGGCGGCTTTATGGGGGAATCAATGGATTTCATGGTATTTGTCCCTGTTGGGAATGTAACTGATTAACTGAAGAACAAAGAGGTGTTTTTTCAGTTACAAAAGAGTATTTATGTATAAAGTAGAAGTGCTTTTTTGTAACTGAAAACATGCAGAGGAGACGCAAACATGGCAAAATTTTTAAGCATAGAAGCAGAGGCATCGCAGGTCAGAGTTGCGGAGATTGAGATATCAGGCCGTAAGGGCAGGATGCATCAGTGTTTTTGCATTCCGGTACCGCAGGGCACAGTAGAAGATGGTCAGATACGTGATACGAAGAGCGTGGGAGAACTTCTCAGACAGCAATTTGAAGAACACAGGATCAAAACTAGGAAAGTTTATTTTGTAACTGGTTCTACGAGAGTTGCAAGCAGAACGGTTACAATTCCGCTTGTAAAGAAGAACAGGATACAGAGTATTATTGAAGCGAATGCTACGGATTATTTTCCTATAGATGTTTCTAAATATGTATTGTCTTATACAATTCTGGGGATTGAAGAGCAGAAGGATACTTCGGCTCAGGGAGCAGAAGAGCCTGAGCAGCCGGATGAAAAGAAGAAAGGCAAAGATAAAGATGTAAATAAGCAATATCGTCTGATGGTATTTGCTTCTCCGAAATCCATTTCTGCCGCATATCAGGAGGTTGCGCAGAACGCAGGGCTTACGCTGGAGGGAATTAGTCATACCGGTAACAGTGTATATCAGGCAGTTGAAGAGGAATATGCCTCGGGTACACATATTCTTGTAAAAATTGAATTACAGAATACCAGTATCAGTATTATACGTGATGGAAAGCTGAGTCTTCAGCGTAATATCAATTATGGCGTTGACAGTGCTGTAGAAGTAATCCGAAGTTTCCCGGAATTTGGCGATAGAATAGAGATTCAGGACGCTCTGGATATTCTTGGAACCAGAAACTGTATGTATTCGTCTTTGGATGGGACTTTGAATACAGGGGAAACTATGGATTCTGCAAAGGCAGAGATTACAGAGAGTTTCCGATATCTGATTGGTAATGTTTCCAGAATTATGGACTATTATATTTCCAGAAATGCAGATGCAACATTTGATTCGATTGCGGTTTGTGGTCTTGGCGCTCAGGTTCGGGGACTTTCAGAATTGTTGTCACATGAACTGGGACAGACGGTCGAGATTCTTGAACAGGTCAAATGGTATGAAGTACCAACGACTGAGAAGAATGAGGGACTGTTCCTGTATATTGCGGTTGTAGATCCTTATAAATCAGGGGTAAACCTGATGGAGAAAACCAGCCGGAAGAAAAAGGAAGTAAAAGAAACCTTAAGTGGCGCATGGGTAGTTTTTGGAGTTGGAGCATTAGCGGCGGTTGTGTTGGCAGGTGCGGGAATCGGTAACCGGCTTTATCAGAAAGCAGAGCAGCAGCGCCTGAATAAAAAAATTGAGGAAGCACAGAGTATAGAAGATATTTATGCTGCTTATAATACTGCGAAGTCACAGTATGAAAATTATCAGAGAATGTATGCATATACAGATACACCAAACGAAGGTCTGGAAGCTTTTATTGAAGAACTGGAAGAGAAAATGCCTTCCAGCATCACAGTAGAAACTTTTAGTTCCACCGGAAGTCAAGTTAGCTTTTCCATGCGTCTGACAAGTAAATCAGAGGCAGCCAATACACTGATTCAGCTGAGAACCTTTGAAAGTCTGTCATCGGTTACAACTACAGGACTCGATGAGGCAGAGGATGGAACAGTTACAATGTCAGTAAGCTGTACATACAGAAATCCGGCATTGCTTGATAATGCAGAATAGGAGACAGATATATGAATCTTTCAATGCGAGATAAAAAAATATTACTGATGTTTCTGGGTGTATTGCTTTTTGCGCTTTCCTTTTTCTTTGTATATAATCCACAGATGCAGGAAGCATCAGATATAGCGGCGAGTAATGATTCACTCCAGCAGCGTCTGAGTGAATTACTGGAATTGTCACAGAATAAGGATACATATCTGCAGGAAACGGAGAGTATGCAGACAGAGATTGAGCAGTATTGTAAAGAATTTCCATATACCGTTCGTTCAGAGGATGGAATCGTTCTTGCACAGAATATGGAGAATTCTCTTGATATGAGCATTTCCAATGTGGGACTTGGCGAGAGAACCTTTGTTTATTCTATAGACGGGGGTGCGGCAAGTGACGGGATTGAAGCTCCTGAGGAGACAATGATGGAGCAGGGAAATCAGCAGACGCAGGATCAGATCAATGAGATCGAAGGAACAGATGGAGAGACAGATACAGGGGCTGCGGGAACGATAGATTCCAGTAACTCTGTACAGGCTTCGATTGAAAGTGACGGTTCTGGTTCACCTGCTTTATACCGTACGCAGAATACCATGCAGTTTACCTGTACATACAGCAGTCTGAAGGATGCAGTAAAATATCTTGATTCCCAGAGTGGAAGAATGACACTGGATAATATTAATACGTCTTTTGATTCAGCAACAGGCAACCTGACAGGAACTATGACTGTGAATCTTTTCTCCATGACAGGAGGAAATACGAGCTACTCAGAACCGGATGCAGGAAGTGTTGCATATGGAACGGATAACATTTTCGGAACAATAGAGAAGAAGAAAAAGAAAAGTAAGAAAAATAAACAAAAAGCTGCGGAGAGTAGTGCAGAGAGTACAGAAAACACAGATACTGCCGCGGATTCTTCTCAAAGTGCAGAAAGTGAGACACAGCAATAAAATATGTAAATGCGCTTTAGAGGGGAGGGTTATACTGCCCCTCTAAAGCTGTTTATGAAGATAGAAAGGAGCAACAGAATGAACCGGGAGAAACTACAGAAAAATAATGCGGGTATGACGCTTCTGGAAGTAATTGTAGCGGTCAGCATTTTTTCCATTGCAGCGATCGTGCTCCTTCAGAGTTTTGTTACATCCGGACGGATCAACAGAAAGTCCAATACATATCTTGAGGCAACGTCAACGGCGCAGAATGTGATGGAGGAAATAAAGGCGAAACGATTCAAAGAGGTTGCACTTGCATTTAATTATCCGATAGATGCTACTACACAGACAAGCAGATTTTCTTTTCTTGATGCCCAGACTTCTGAAATTAAGAATAATACGTTGAAGATTAAGGAATTACTGCTTGATAATGGAACTTATAAACCAGCCAGAAAATACAGTTTAACAGACAGTGATGATTCCAGGGTAACAGCGTCTGTAATTTCATATGATGATGGAAAAACTTATAAATTTAATGCCAACGATACGGATAAATATTATTATTCCATGTCAAATGTAAAAAATCTCCATGAAACGTTTGATGTGCTTGTGGAATTTGATGGAAGCGAGGACTCGGGATACAAGAAAAAGACAGCGTCAAATAATGAATATGGAAAAAATGATTATCTGTCGCCGAATATTTCAAAACTTGATACGAAAAAGAATGCGTTTCTTATTATGGAGAAAGACTGGGATAAGAAAGCAATGAATGAGTTGATCGAAGCTCAGCATACTCTTGCTACGACGAAATGGAATGAGGATTATACCGCATGGGAACGGAAAAATACACGTACAGAGACAGATGATGATGGAAATACAATTTCTCATCCAACATCGGAAGAAGAGCTCGCGTATAAAAACGCTAATCCGGAACCACAAAAACTGGACTATAATGATGTATACGCGCATACAAAAAGAATTTTAAAAGTGAAACTTGAAAACAGTGGCGGAAGTATCGTAGCAAAAGCGAAATATATATTAAATACTTATGATTACACAAAAGAGGGCGGATCAAAATATGAGACAATGTCTATCTGCGGATGTGATAACAAAAATGCTAATCTTCCGGATGATGCAAAACCTATAAGTGGTTGCTGCTGTACTTATTCCAGTGCATATACTACATTCTACAGTTCAGAGAATCAAGATGACCTTCAGGGAATCTATATATTCTATTATCCAAACTATAACTCAGTAAACAGTACGAAACCTTTGGATGAAATTTATTTCGACAATTCTGAGATCAGTGTGAAGAGTGAACATGGAAATGATACTACCAATTATCCGGTAAATCTTTATGTAATAAAACAGCGTGATGAGAAGAACAATAAGCCTACTTCTATAGAAGAAGTACAGTACAAGATGTCTCTTACGATTAAAGAGAGTCCGACAAAGCCATGGAGTGCAAATATGGGATTGTTTAAGGCCTCTACTAAACTGATGACGAATCTGGACTATGATATCAGCAATTTTACAGAAATTCCTAAGCGTACAAAAACAAACCAGATGAAACTGACATATACAGATACAAATAACCGAAAAACAACCGGATACAGCGCGAAGAATATTCTCTCCTGTAATGGTCTGGATAACCGTCTGGCTGAGGACAGGATTTATACGGCAACAGTAAAAGTATATAAACAAGGCGCGGCACAGAACAATTTTCCGGAAGAAGATATGATCGTCAGTCTGGATGGAGCAAAAGAAAACTAACAGTCAGGAGGAAGGCATAGGATGAAACAAATTTCAGAAAGAAAAAAGAATCAGGGCTTTTCTTTACTGACTGTAATTGTGGCAGTTGCGTTTATTGCGATTTTGGGTATGCTGATTCTGTATATTGCAATGACGAATTTTCAGATGAAGATTACAGATCTGAAAGGAAAAGACAGTTTTTATACAGCAGAACAGGCTTTGGAAGAAGTTCGGACAGGACTTCAGGAAGAGGTTGGGGAAGCAATGTCAGTGGCATACATCAAAGTGCTGGAAACATATTCCAAAGATGCCGATTCTGCGACTACAGATGCAACCTTAGATGATTTAAGACAGGCAGGATTTAAGGAACTGTTTGTGAAAGAACTGATCAAACGATTAAAAAATGGTGATAACACTTCACAATATAGTATTAAAAAGATAAATAGCTATCTGGATCTGGACAATGGAAAAAATTTTGATAAAAATACAGAGACAGTCATTGTTGCAAATCCGGCGGGAAAAGATCCTGTTATGATAAAGGACGTAAAAAATGGAGTAGTTCTTAAAAATCTCAAAGCAATTTATGTAGATGCACTGGGAAGAGCCTCTGTCATTGAGACAGATATCCGGCTTGGAATCCCGAAGGTTCAGTTTCCGACACCATCTACTCTTCCTGATCTGATGAATATGATCGTAGTTGCGAATCAGGGAATTGTGTGCAATGGTACAGATCCAAACCAGGAAACAACAATTCAGGGGAGTGTATATGCAGGTCTGCTGGATGAAAAAGCGAAAGGAACTCAGAAAATTGCAGATGGCTCAGATAATGTAAGTGTGAATATAGCTCCGGGGGCAAGTCTGTCAGTTGCTCTGGGGGATAAATTTGTCTGCCAGGGAAACATTAACCTCGGAGCAGGAAGCAAATTCTCCAGTGGAGGAAGTGTCTCTGTATGGGCACAGGGAATCAATCTGACCTCTTCTACTGTTGAACTTCTTGGAAAGACTTATCTTGCAGATGATCTGACTGTAAATACAGGTAAAAACAGTAAAGTGACGATTGCCGGGGAATATTATGGTTTTGGTTCTCCAGCTTCCGCAAAAAATTCCAAAAATGGTCATAACGAGGACGATGCAGCCGATACTCAGCCTGTATACAGCTATCAGCGTCGTTCAGACTCTTCACTGAGCAGTGCGATAACCATTAATGGCAAGAATACGACAATGGATCTTTCACAGGTTCAGAAGATTATGCTTGCAGGTAAGAACTATATTGCAAGTACAAAGATTACTTCAAACAAAGGAAATACCACAGATATCATGACAGGAGAGAGCCTGACGGTGAAAGGAACACAGCTTGCATATCTTGTTCCACCTGAACTTATCGGAGATGGCAAGCAGACAAATCCTATGACCTATAATGAATACCTGACATTGACAAGTGGGGGAAAGACTTTGGAATATGATACCAGTAAAGTAATTGCCCAGTGGGGAAATCAGACTTTGGCTCAGCTTGGAGTGGATGAAACAAATCCGGTGCAGGAAGTCTTCTATAATGATAATGCTACCGGTACAGGCGGTTTCGTTTATTTTTATCTTAACTTTAAAGACAGTGAAAAAGCTGCAACATTTATGAAGACATATTATTCATCAAAAGCAGTCAGCTCTAATCTGGATGAATATTTAAAATTTTATTTTGGCGAAGACGCCGGAATAAAAGTAAATGATTCTCAGGCATATCTCAGATATATTACAAATGGAAATGTGCTCGGCTTTGATGGTGCAACACAAAAGGGAAAACTTAACAGTGCTACAGATGCAACACAGAGCACTCAGCTTCAGGAAGAACAGGTGAAGTACCAGAACATGTGGTATGCGCTGAACCGGAAAATGATCTCCAGCTACGATCTTCTGAAAAGTGAAGTCAGAGATACAAATGATAAAGTGGATCATGACGAGAGACAGAGTAACAGAACTGTATTTGCTAATCTTGTAAATGAAGACGGAATGTGCGCCTTTATTAATGCAAATAGAAGTGTTGAAGATGGATATAAGCTATATCGATTTAATACCAGTTCAGATGATTCAAACCTGACAGCAGTCATGGCAGATAATGAGGACAAGAAGACATTTATGATCAATTCTGATAATGCAGGAAATCTGCGTCTGGTAGTATGCACCGGAGATGTGGAAATTGCATCAGGTGTTACTTTCAGTGGTATTATTATGGCAAAAGGAAAAATTACGCTTAATTCCGGTGCTAAGCTTATCTCTGCCCCGCTGGAAGCGGCAAAGGTATTTCAGGCGCAGATGGAAGCTGGTTCAGGAAATGAGAAAGTTTCACCTAAGAATTTCTTCTGGGAAGGTGATAAATATGTTCTCGGCAATTCTACGGCTACAGATGGAACAATATCCGGAAGTAACCTTGAAAACAATACTTATGATCTGGCAGAATGTGTAACTTATGAAAACTGGAAGAAGAAATAGGCGGTATCTATGAACAATAAAAATAAAGGTTTTACGTTAGTTGAATTAATTGTTGTGATTGCAGTTTTTACCGTGTTACTGGGAATTCTTGAACCATCCGTCAGTTCAATCTTTGGATTTCGTGCACAGAGAGCGGTCAACAGCATCGGAGCAGCACTGGATAAAACGAAAACAGAAGCAATGAGCCGTCTTGTCGGTGAAATGAAACTGGAAAAAAGAGAAGATGGATATTATATAAGCTATTTTCTGGACAGAGGAAAAGCAAACGGAGTGATACAGGATCAGGAAGAAAAGATTGCCCCGGCAAGTACACTTATCACGATATATACAACAAAGAATGTAGCAGGAAAAGAGATGGGGAATGGCGATTCTGTTATTCTTACTTATAACAGAGAAGATGGCAGCTTCAGACCAATACAGACTGATGTAATGACAGAGGCAGAAATCAGTGATTCTCTGGGAAAACATGAAGACATCTCTTTTAAAGATATGCAATTGAATGCAACAGATGGACTAGGAACATATTGCTATTGTACCAAAATAGAGGTAAAAGGTGGATACAGAGTCCGGACACTGGAATTAAATCAGGGTGCGGGTACTTATACAATAACGGCAGGATAACCAGAGGGGACAGCCATATGAAAAGAAAAAATAAAGGCTTTACGTTAATAGAATTGATAGTGACCATAGCCATTATGGCTATTTTTTCAGGGGTGGTTCTGACAGTAATTGGAACGGGGGCTAACAGCTATCGCAATACTTCAAGTACTGCAAAAGCACAGATGGAAACGCAGGAAGTAATGGATCAGATTCAGAATATGATCATAGATGTAAACCGAAGTGTATATTATGCATACGGAAAAGGCACTGTTGACAACACATTTGGCAGCGAAATCCGAAATGATATTGATTCGGGAGATAATTCACAGTCCAAAACTTTCTATGCCTGCAGTGCATCTGAGTTAGATGCAGAGCAGAAAAAGTATAAGTATTCCTGTGACGTAATCGAATGGAACAGTGATGAGCAGAAACTGTATTATGCCTGCAGAACATGGGAAGGTGAAGAAACAGGGGATGCAAGTCAGGATGGAACAGATTCACAGAGTGCGCAGGGCTTTTCTGACAATGGTATCAGCACATTATCAGCTGACGGTGAGATCTCTGATGGTACTCAAAATACAACGGATAAAGATGCAGGTACAGGAGTAAAGTCAAAACGTACGACTGATATTGAAACAAAAGTGGCAAGAACAGTACTGGCAGAAAATATTACAAATTTCTGCGTGGATGTATCAAAGGCACAGAGTGAACGAATTGTACGTTTTCAGTTTACAACTGACAAAAACGGAAAACAAATTACCACGATTCATACGGTAAATCTCAGAAATCAGGTACAGATCGGCAAGCCGGATGATGGATATGGAACCGCTGATAATGAAAAAGCATGGATAAAAATCACCAATTATCCGCAGGAAATCACGGCAGGGGAAACTCTCTCCGGATTCAGTAAACTGATGAATGGAAACATTGATCCAAGCACAGTACAATGGATAGTTGATTCCGACAATGGTTCTATCGATGGACAGGAAGACAGTGAAGTATCATTGAAGGCAGCAGACAATGCGACGGGAGAAATTTCCGTATATGTTCAGGCAAGAACAACGGACGGAAAAACAATTGTTTCACAGATTGTGAAAATTCCTGTTAAAGTAAAAGAAGCTAAGGAGCTGATAACAGATACAAAAGAGCTTTTGCTTGGTGTTGATGGAGTTTATACATTAAGTGATACAGTAAAATGGAGAATAAAATATAATGATGGAACACAAAGTAATCCGGTAAGTGCAACGGGAATTATATGGAGTACAGAATCAAATTTAGTTACATTTAATAAAGATGGAGCGATTAGTGTTCCGGGAAATATTGGAAATACGAAAGACGATTCTACATTTACTATAAATGTTTCTTATATTGACAAAAAGACTGGCAGAACATTAACTAATACACTTTCGGTAAAACTGGCACGCTTGGACTTAGACCAGCCGACAGGAACCTGGCATGTGGGAGACACAAAAGCTGTTCATTATATTTATAAAGAAGGCGGAGAAGTAGTTGGTTTGCCGTCTGAACAGATTACTTCCCATATTACAAAAGACGATGCCGCAACTGCAACATGGGTAGCAGGTGAAAAAGTTGACATTAATGATGTTGGTAACTGGATCGTTAATGCAGAGGTGAATCTCAATAATAGATCTGGACAGGGAATTCTGAAGGTGAATGGGAATTTTAATGTTAAATCAGCAACAGAATGCGAGATAGCTGGAAAAGACATTATTATAGGAGGACAACAATATATATGTTCCTATTGGACAAAAAATAATTTTTATCCAGATGTCTCTTTAGGGGCGGGCAACTACCATTATGAAATTACATGGTCTATTGAACATAATTCAGACAAGGCAACTCAATTTCAGGATGACAAAAACATAATTTATGATAAAACTGACAAATTCGAAAATACTTATCTTAATGTTGGAAAAAATGAACATGGATTTATACTGAAAGCTGATGTGAAAATATATAATGGGAATAATTTAGATGAGATTGCGTATGAATATCATGGTAGCAAAAGTGTAAAAGTAATTACTCAGGAAGATGTGATAATTGAAAATCCTGTAGATAATAATACTAATCAGTCAGTTAAGAATTATACAGTAGTAAAAGGGCGTACATATAAATTGCCGTGGAGTGTTTATGTATGGCAGTATGATGCATCAGTTAAAGATAAACATAAAAGAACAAAATATAATGAAATTGGTGAAGATAATATCAGATGGGAATTTCAACAGGGACTTGATGATAACACAAAATTGTGGACAGTTCAAATGAATGAAAATAGTAACGTTAAGGCAACGTTATATGTGACAATTGATAAAAAAGTCCCAGATGTTATGCCTCCTGCCAATTGGTCCAGGTTTGAAGTTTCTCATGACATTACGGTTCAGGATCCTGCAGTAACAATAGAATTATTAGATAAAAATAATCAGAATAGTTCCGAAATATTACCAGGTGAAAATATCGTGTTGACAGCAAGTGTAACTGTTGATGGTAAAGAATATGAACCAGATCATTGGAGATGGAGCTGGAAATGCGTGAAAAAATCTGGAGATAATGAAATTGAAAATAATGGTTTATTGCGTAATTCTTACGCTCAAAAGGAAAATACATTTGTTGCGCCAACAGATATAAATGAAGAGAGTATTTATATTATAAGAGTATCTTTTAAATTGTATGATAATGACGAAGTATTAAAGCAGGCAGAGTATCATGTGAAAGTAAAACCATCTAAATAAACAATAGATGTAAGTTATAATAAACAGGGAGGACAAAAACCGCATGAGATTCAGACACAAGAAATTATTCATATCCGGCACTGCGGTAACAGTGGCAGGAGTACTTGGTATCGGGGCACTGCTTCAGACCAGTATTTCTGTACAGGCCTCTACCGAAATGATGCCGGGTATTGAGGAAATCATAGAAAAAGCAACAACAGGTAATGAACCATTTCGTATTCTGGAAATTGTAGATGATAAATCGGAAGCAGAAATTGGCTATTATGTTTCAGGTCAGGAGCCTTATGTAAAATTATACCAGTATACAGATAAGTCCGGAACTTCTCGCTCCTTTTCCTCTCTGGAAGATGGTCTGAGCAAAATTGAAGATGCGAAAATAAGAAAAGAATTTGCAGAGAATAAGAAATATAATAGCGATGGAACATTATCCAATGATCCTACTGGTATCAAAGATATTTCATATGCTACGGGAGATAATGCTCCTCTTTCGTATTCAGATTATCAGGAGCGGTATTTCAGTAAACCAGATGACAGCTGGAAGAAAGTAGACTTTTATAACTTTGATGGCAGTATCAGAACAGAAAAAGTAAATGTTCAGGGAAAATATGTCCCAAATGAAAACGGAACAGGAGATTACACAAAACAAGATCAGACATACTACCCTATACGTGATGATGAAGATAGTCAGAATTCTTCACAGAAATTCAGGGAGAATATCCAGAACTTTTTCTTTTCAGAGGGAGAAACTGCGAATGCACCATATTATCTGGAATTTGAAGAAGTGCAAAATGACTCTGTAAATAAAAAGTTACAAACGGATTCAGGAAAGAATCTTCTGCGTCAGGAATATGACTATACACAGAACAGATATGGATATTATGAAAATGTATATTCCAATCTGACTGCAGAACTTGCAGAGGATATTGGCACATATCCGGGAGAAAACCCGACAGTGCCGACAATAACACCGATATTGACAATAGATCCGGTTGTGGAAACAGAAAAGTTTTCAGAGGGAGGAGAATCTGAATTTACATCAAATGAAATTATAACACAGGAAAATAATTCAACAGAAGTTTCAGGTGATGCAGACAGTTTTGAGAGTGAAGCAGATATGGGAAGCAGTGCTTCGGCAGGCGACGAATTCTCTGATTCAGAACAGATTTCTGCAGATGTAAATACAGATGCGACAGTAACAGACAGTTCTGCGCCAGCTCAGGCTGCAACGGATCCGCCGACTGGCACAGATTCGGAATCAGGATCAGGTACGAATTCTGATTCAGGTAATAATAAACAGACATTAAAGCCTACAACGGCTGGGATTGCACCGGGTACTGCTCAAAATCCCTATGTATATCTGGGAACGACGATCAATACATATCCATATTATAGTTATACAGCAATCACAGATTTGACAGCGGCAAAAAAAGAAGCAGAAAAGAATGAAGAAAAGAAGAAGGCAGCTACCGCTGCGAATCCATATGTTCCGGAAGTTGGTGATATCACAATAGAAGATGGACAGTATTATTACTGGCAGGAATCTGGCAATGATATTGTAAAATCACCAATTACTATTATTACAGGAAAGCAGCCGGTTGCATATTCTGACCTTCATGAGATAGATCAGAAGAACTTGGAATATAATTATTACTATCGTGTTTCGAAGGTGTATTTCTGTTGTAAAAAACAGGATGGAAACACATCTTCAGCAGTAGATAACTATCAATATTATGGCTGGTATTATCCATCTTATCCACAGGGTGAGGATGCTTATCTGCCGGTGCAGAATGGACAGAAACCTACCTATTATATTTCTGACGCAGAATATGAACTGACTCCGGGAAAGGGTGATTATGATTTTCTCCAGGGAACAGATGATGGAACACAGCAATATGAAGTTGAAATAAATCATATGTATTATACCGGTGGCTATAAGAATAATGACTGGTTTAAAAGCTATGTGTTCCACTTAGATCCTCCTGAGGATGATAAGACAGAAAACGATTTTACAAAATTCAATATTCAGGTAACGACACTGACAAAAGAGGAATTTAATACTGAGTATGTGCAGAATGACAATACGAATGTTCCGGCTGCTCAGGATACTGCGGATGAGAATTTTGATGATTCAGATGCGGCTATGTCAGTGCCAGAGGATTCAACGGCAGATTCTTCAGATTCGGAATCTCCAGAATCTCCAGAATCATCAGAGGTAGCAGACGGACAGGTTTCAGAAGTAGAGAATATAGTCAGTGAAGCAGGTGTTGAACTGGTATCAATAGAAAATGAAATCAATGATTTTTCTGATGATTCAGAGAGTAATACAACTGCTGTAAATTCGGCAGACAACAGTGCTGATACTGATTCAGCAGCAAATCAAGAGGCAGACACAGGTTCAATTACGTCGGAGACTGATACTTCAGAGAATACTACTACGGACTTTCAGGATGGAACAGAAGAGAATACGGATATTTTCTCAGATAATGCGGACGCTTTTTCAGCAGGGGATACAGATACAACAGCAGATTCTCCTCTGAAAGACTATGACTTAATTTATATAAACAGTAATTTGTCAAAAGCACAGGCAGATGTTATCGTGTCCTATAATAACAGTGTAAAGCAGTCAGAACAGATTCCATGTATTATCAATTCTGCAAAAGCGACATCAACAGCAACTTCCCCAAGTGGGATTATGGAAGCATTCAGTGGTTTTTATAAAGCTGAGGATGCAGACGGGCATTATGTAAATCAATATGTATATTTCTTTAAGAATACTTTTGATGTTCAGAAAACGGGAAATTTGTTGAGCACCTCATTTATTACAAATTTCAATTCAAATTCAGACTCTGATGTTTCAGACGGAACAAACAGCCAGACAGAGGGCTTTGAAGAGATTCTGGAATATATTGAAAGTGAAAATAAATACCGTCAGTTAGGAACTGCTACAGGGAATGATTTTACGGATGATGATCAGCAGACGGTAACACCGACACCTGCTCCGAAGTTGCTTACTACTGAACTGTCTCATGCAAGAGCGATAGAGTATATCATTAATTACAGGTTAAAAAGAGTGCAAATTGTAAAAGATAAAATTAATGTACTGGAAATCCAGCCTGCGAAAAGTTCAGGACAAGTGAATGATTCAGATGTTCTGGAATGGGTAGGCGATAATGGAATTTCAATTACGTGTTGTGGACAGAAAAACTCTGCCCATGGAATTCAAAATGCATTAAAAAATGATACAAGTTATTGGATGTCTGACAAAGCCGGAACACATGAGGGAGCACATTGGATAGAATTATCATTTAATGAAGTGTCTGATATTAAGGGAATTATTTATACTCCGATTCCAACCAACAGTAATGTGGGTATACCATATAAATATACAATACAATTGTTTGATGCAGAGGGGAAAAAATTAAAAGAATATAAATCGCGGGGAAACTGGTATGAATGGCAATCGCCTATTGCTGATAGAAACAGAAGAAGTATTGATTTTGGTGAAACAGTACAAGCCGTAAAAACAGTAAAATTTGTATTTGACAATACTTATGGGGATATAGAAAATGATTCCGAATTAGGTGCTCAGTTATATGCCAGTGCCAGACAGCTGGGTGTAATATACGCGAAATCAAAAGTAAATATTACTACTATGACTGCATCAGAATTTGTGGGACATATTGATGATATAAATACAGAATATGATATGATTTATATTGGTGATGATTCAACAAATCGAGATGTTGCACGTAATGGCAATGGAAACGATATGCTATATACGCATATAGGAGGACTTTTTAATGCAAGCAGTACTGGAAAATGGAAACTTATGGGACTCTTTTCACAGGACTTTAACTCTAATGGTATAGATTTTAACAGAAATTCACCTACAGCTGGTTTTAGAGGTTCGGGAAATGATATCACAAATCAGCAGTATGAAGAATTAATGAGCTTTGTGAAAAGCGGATATCCGGTAATCCTTGCAGACAGTCTGGTTTCAGGAAAAAGTGTCAATACGAAAGTTGTGGATGATTCTTCTTACTATTATAAATTCTTGACAAATGCATTGGAATATCCAAATGTAGTCAAAGTATCTGAAATAGAAGATGAGAGTAATAGACTGAGCTTTTACGCGAATCTGGCAAAACCTGAAATTGTATTTTCAGAAGGCGGAAGACCGCCAGAAGCGCCAAGGGACTCATATGCCGAAAATTCAGAGATTAAAGATGACAGTGGGAAAGTGATAAATACTTATAACTACATAGACGGAGCGCTTACTTACAAATTTAAAATAAAAAATGATTCTGCTATATCAATTACCAATACAAAGTATGATTGCCGATTATATTTTGATCTGAATTTTGATGGCAATCTTTCGGATTCTGAAGAACAGAGTACATATGTGGAAATCACAGATTCGGCAGGAACAGTTCAGGCGAGGATAGGTGACTCAAATGGTAATAGTTGCTATCAACTCAAGGAAGGTGAGGAATATACGGTTACCAGAAAGATTCCTTCTGATTATTATAAGATGATTGAATGGAAGCTGGAGATTATTAATACATCAAACACAAATATTCGAACTTCTGTAATTGGTTACGCCAAACAGAAAAGAAAAGATGATGTTCAAAAAGTTCCGATTAATGTTCTTCAGATTGTTCCTGATACAACAACCGCTGCTGATAAAGTTAAAGAGAATTGGTATTATACGTATATTGGAGGAAATAGGGTAAACGTTGGAGGCACATGGGATCTGAAAAAAGATATAGACCATAATAGAAATAGATTGCAAGATATGCTCAATGCCATAGATGACTTTACTGTTGATATAACCAGAAAAACAGTAAGTGAATATGAAAATGCCCCAGAATCTTGCCTAAGTGGGATGTCAATGGTGATCATTGGATTTGATGATGTTTATCAAAATATTTCAGAAAACGGAGTAGCTACAATCAAGAAGTTTATTGAGGACGGGAAAAGCGTTATATTTTCACATGATACAACATCATTTTACAATTATTTACCAGAAAAAATTTCGAAGGATGAAGGAGTCGCATATGATAAATTTTTGACAAAAGCTGATAGAAGAAATTGGGGTGTTTCTATGAATACCATATTGCGCGAAATTGTTGGAATGGATCGATATGGAATCACCAATACAAAGATATTGTCAGGAACAAAAACCGTGGCTGATTTATTAAAAGAAGGCCGGAATCTTACAGATGGAACAGATGTTTCTTTTGCAGACCTCATAAAATTGACAGGAGATGTGGCATTTGAAACTAATAGTGCCGGAAAAATAAGTAGTAGATATACACAGGGATATAGCAATGGGCAGATTAAAAACCTTGACGATACAAAAACTAGAACCACTAAAGCAACGAAAGTAAATGATGGTGTTATTACTCAGTATCCGTATATAATTCCAACTGGAATTGATATTGCAGAAACTCATTCTCAGTATTATCAGCTTGCTCTGGAACAGGACCGTGATATTAATGGACAGTCAGATAAAAAGAATGATATTGTTGTGTGGTATTGTCTGGCAAGTGAGAAAGATGAGAATGGAAACGATACAAAAGTTTACGGAGAATCTCCCAATGATGTAAGAAATGATTACTATTTCTACAGTAAAGGAAATGTAATTTATACAGGAGCGGGACATGCACCTGTTACTCAGGGTTATGAGATTAAATTATTTATTAATGCAATAGTGGCAGCTGCCAATGTTACATCAGTAGAACCAGAAGTAAATTTTGTTAAAAGCAGAAATCCTGCTGCAGAGACGAAAGCAGTGCGATATTATGCAACAGATCAATCTTCATGGACTTCATCTGAAGATACAGGAAATGTGCTGCTAAAAGATGAAGCATTGTATTTTAATGTAAAGGATTACAATATGGTAAGTTCCAGTCTCAGTGCTTCTGATAGCAGTGGAAAGGAAATGACGGCTGAGATATACATAGAAGATGATGCTAACGGAAAAGTAATGACAAAAACAGGAGATATGGCAAATGTAAAAGTAAGGGATATAACTAAAGAAATTGGTCAGTTAATTCCTTATGAGGCAGATGCAATTTCCGTAGAATCAGACGGAAAATTTCATTTAAAGAACAACAATGCTTATGAGTTTACTTTAAAAGATGTAGAACAGTATCTGAGAACAGGCACAAATAAGTATAAGACAGACTGCAAGGTTTACGTTAAAGTAACGAGTAAAGTAAAATTGTATGGAGAGACAAAAGAAAAGAGCTCTTATGCGGTTATTGATCTGAAACAAAGACAGCTTTTTGATCTGGATTAAATCTTTACGATAAAATGGTTTCATGGTATTATGCTAAAATAATGCTATGAAACCATTGGGGAAGAAGGTGAATCGGGGTCAGGTACGCTTAAAAAGGACCGGTTGGGGTCGCACCCCAATGTGGTCAACCTAGCGTCAACTTAGGGGCATATTAGCGAATATCCTCTAAT